>Ga0116231_10002578_pt1 | contig 37898 bp, 21 predicted proteins | sample S1TSphgellanicum_2_FD_89695 | JGI IMG/M metagenome (GOLD analysis project Ga0116231, IMG submission 89695) | Host-associated microbial communities from peat moss isolated from Minnesota, USA - S1T2_Fd - Sphagnum magellanicum MG | ecosystem: Host-associated > Plants > Peat moss > Unclassified...
CTATGGATGGATGTTGCATGAAATGGTTGTAAAAGTGAGGTAAATTTCATTCATTGGCCTCAAAAATGGGAAAACCGGGGTGGAGCGTATTCATGGGTGGCAAGGCACCCGGGTCACACTAGTGTAACTAATACAATTAAGACGCAGATGAGGCGCATAAAACTTTTGCGCAATGCCTATCATTGGTATCAGGCTACAGTGACGAAGCCTACTCCAATGTATAGGCCAATTGTGCTTGGGGAAGAAGACATCTACTAGGGTTTATGTTTCATGTGGACAAAACTTCATTTTGCAAGAGGATTGCCTCTGCAAAAAAGAAGTGACAATTTCTTCCAAACCAAGTAGGAAATGTTCCAGTGCCAAGTTATCAAAAGAGGAACCCTCATTAAGATTAGTGAACAATCCTAGAAACCACTTGGACCATAGACCTGAAATCTGTGTACCCTTAGCTAATGTCCATTCATAGATATGAATAAGACCACATATCTTTATATATTGAGTGTGTGTATCCTTTTGATATAGATATATATTATGCATACTTGGTATCATGTACTAGATACATAAGGAAAACATGATGGGGATGTACATCATGTGTAATCCATAGATGAATATATAAACTTAATGTGTATGTAACTTCATCTATGCATTTATATACTCTTCTTCTTCTTCTCCCAAATACATTGTTTGCATGAGTTCCTTCACAGGTTTAGTAATGGTTCTGTGTTTGGTAACATCTCCAGAACATGCTTGGCAAATCCCCTACGTAATATTATCCTCGGGGAATGGACAGTCATTAATCAAGAATGTCCATTCAATTAATGAAAGCAATGTACATGTACATGCTTTACTGGTTTTGGAATCCTGTTTACAAATTGAATTTTTAAATCACGTGTTGCTCTACGATTGTAATTGCTCTTCACTATGCAGTACTAGGAAATTTAACAGAACTTAGTTTCTAGATAACAATTAATTGTAAAAGGTTACAAATCTAAGAGTCACATTTAAAGCTACACCATCACAAAACTTCTGTTATAATAAATAGGTATATAGTACTCAGGGTATTTGATTCTTTTTTCTTGGACATTGTTCAAATTTCTCATGTTGATACAATTTAGAATGGTAGTATTGTAACAGATGAACAATTGGGTAGGTAAGTATAATGAAAAAAATGACTCATCTGACGTGTGCCATTTCGGATATGGTAGCATAAATTAGATGGTAATAAGGATTGACCGGTGGCAATCTGATGCTAATTCTTGCTTGCGTATTTGTAAAGGTCTCACTATACCTCTACTTGTTCCAGAGTCATGTGTCAAGTATTTAACCAATAATGTGAATGAGATGAGCCTTGTGTTTGATGTAGCTTAGAATGAAAGGATTGGTAGCAAATCTGATTTGAAATCTTGGCTATAATTTCTTACTGTGAATTCACACCTAGAACTGCAAACCTTGTTCTATTTCATTTTTGGTGCAGTAACTTACCAACAATGTTCCCAATGTTTAATAAGAATAATTGTTTTTCCAAATTGCATCTATTTTGGGGGAAAAAAACTCTTTTATAGTCTTTATTCCTGAAAATGGAACCCCAATCTTGAATTTATGAGCTCTTCAAAGGCAACTATTTGATTTGAATCTATATCGCGAAAGAAAAATTAGCTCAAGAACAATCTTGAACAACCCAAAAAAAAGAAAAAAAAACTCATTAACTTTTCACATGAAGAAAATGATGTTGGATTTTCCAATTGAGTTTTATGGTCCTAACAATTGATGCAAAAAGAAAAACACAAACAAACAAAGGACCAAACTACAAATTAGGAAAATGATGCATTTTGAGGGTGCACACTCTCTAGAAGGAAAGTATGCCAAAAGGATTAAATAGGGTCTATTCACAGTTGGGGTACCAAAAGAGGAAAAAAGGACTAAAGGATGTTTTAGAATTACTTCTTACAAGTAAAATTTACATGAAACAAACTTAAATGAAAAAAATTGAATAGTCCAATATAAGACAATTCATGTGTTAATGGTGATTTTTCATAATCATACATAATTGTGTATGAATATTTTAATTTAATGCTAGAAATGAAAAAAATCTCAAAAAATTTCAAAATGAGTTTCAATGGACAACCAAACATGTTTTTTGGCACGTTCATTTTCTTCACATGTGACCTACATCTAAAGATAGACATTTTGGACCCATTGAACATAATTTTTTTATCAAATGGTTTTTTAAATGAGTCCTTTGCTTTACAACCCTTTCTTTCAAAATTTCAAGAGTTTGAAAATTTTAATTAATTTGGTTTTTCATCAAGTTCATTCAGTGAACATGTACTTTCGTAGAAGGGGGCATGCTTTTGTTGTATAAAAAAATTGAAATCAATTGTATGATTTTATGCCTTCCTTTTGATTACTTTAAAAAAAATGTACCTTAAATACTTGATTCCTTTAGTTTATAAGACTCAAAAGGACATTAACATAATATCTAAATTATTTTTAATTATTTTTATTAATTTAAGAAAACATCATTTTATCTATTGGCATACAATAATCCACTACAATTATAATAATGTAAGATAAACAAAAATCCAAAGTTGTCTTTTGCAGTCTTTTTTCAATTAGACACTCCTTTTTGGTACACTAATCGTGAATGGACCCAATAGGAAAAGGTAAGAGAGAAAAGGAAAGTTTGAAACTTTCTAGAAGGAGGATAGACAAGGTAAGAGAGTGATATACAAGTAGAAGGATGAATACAAAAATTAACCCTCAAGTTTAACACCCCTTCTTAACTTCTAATGGGTGAGTTAGCTATTCTTGGATAGAACCCAAGTAAAAAGACATAGTTCAAACCATGAGTGAGGAGTCTAAATAACTTCAACAAAAAAATTTATTTTTTTATTCTCCTGGTTATTCAAATAAGAATAGAATGCAAGGTGTTGTAGGCAAAGATGTCTAAACTAGAGGTCCTAGATATGGAACCAAAAATGAAGTGAATATAATGGTTCCAAAAAGGGAAAGTTATGTTTTTAATGGGCGACTTATTGTTGGTCTTATTTTTCTTTGACTCCTAAATGAATTCATGCTTTGGAATCTTTGGTTCAAGGTGTTTCAAGTGGAGTCATTCCACAACATGGGACCTTTGAGGCTTGTTTGTAGATAGTTGAAGAAATAGGTTGATGCATTAATTGAATGGCAAACAAGCTAAAATGAATTAAAAGAAAACTCTAGGTGAACATAAGGTATAATGTCTCATTTTTGGCATCAATAAAATAATTTTTGTAGGGTGTGTTTGTTTAAATGCTTATGGTGAATAATTTAATTTTAAATACATTGAATGATGATTCATTCTAAATTAACAATTTGATTATGAAGACATTTGCACAATTATTTTTTGAAAGTAATGCATTCATTATCAATAATGGACTTTTGAACTCAAAAATATTTAGATTAATCAATTGACTAAATTGTTAAAAAATTCAAGAATTTGTATTGAATTCCACTCCAAATAACATGTATTTAATTAATTTCAAACTTTAAAATTGTCCACAAATATCCATAAATAATTTTGACATATCAAACAACTATCCAAAATGGTTTAAAATTGAACCAAATGGCCACATGTGGTCCTTTGCAACAAAATTAATTTTTAAAAAAATCCTAAAACAAAATTAACAATAATTCTTTGCCTACTAGTAGCAAATGTATAAATTTGCCCCAATATCTCAACTTTCTCTTCACACTACAAGAATTCCCAGCTTTTTTGACTAGAAAAACTAGTCAAAAAGGACCCAAAAGTGGCAATGTTCAAGTTGACCAAGCCATTAATGTAGAGAAGTCAATTTTGACATGTTCATGTTGACTGGGTTTTTTTACCGAACCTTTAGTGGGCATCTTGACTAATCAATATGTCCACTAGTCATTTTGGCAAGTAGTCAAATTGGCAATCAATGTGTATGTTAATTCTAAAGACATGTGGCATCACACCCACCATTGAGATAAATTATTTTCATTTCACCAAATTAAAATATTCCAGCCATCATTTATGCCACGTGTCAACATGTGGTGTAGTTTTTTGATAATGTGAATCAATGAAAAAACTTTGGCGTTGCCACATGTCATTATGTAATTTGACTTCATAGCAACACGTGTCGCAATGGGGATGCTCACAAATGTGCCACGTGTCAACATATTATTTGTTTGATGTTGTTGAATAGTCATATCTTCATAACATTGTGCTAGTTTTTCTTTACTAGACTTGGTGTAAAGAAAAATGTGTTTAATCAACTATTATTGGTGAAATAATCTTTTGTCATATCTGACCAACTTTAATCTGAAAAAAAAAAAACTTTCAAACTAATTTTGGAGTGAAATGCTTCAATTTTGGATGTCTATTCATACTACTATTGGTCTAGAGTACTATAGTATTATTATGGTTTTCTTGAATGCATATAGTTTCCATGATATTGACAACTATTTATGCAACTTGACTTGTCTTGGTCTAGAATCCATGCATGTATTTGACTACATTGAACACTAAAATTATATATATTGTTCTACATGTTTAAACAATCAAACATAGTTCAAAAATGGGAATTACATTCACTTGTCCAAATGCAAAGAGTTCATATGTCCTTGGTAAACTACAATTTCACAAGTCCAACTCCAATTACAATTCCAAAATATGTTCAACTTACTCTTGGTTATTCTAAACTATTTGCTACCAACTATAACTACACACTACTTAGATGGAACTAAATCTTTTTTATGTCATAATAGAATGCCATTTGGCATATCTTTCACCTTAGAGGCTACTGAGCTTGGAAATGGTAATTTCATAGCTCCTTTCTTTATACTAATCACTACTACTCTGCACAAGCTAGGTGTAATTGGTGCCTTGTGGAATGTCATCCCTACTCCACCACATATTAGCCCCATTGCACAAGGTAATCCATTGAAGGGGTCAATGATGTCCACCTTTGTCTTTGGTGCTAAACTCTACAAGCATGTAATTATGTACTTAAAAGTCCATGGTGAAAGAACCTATGTACATGTTGAGTTTTAAAACCCAAATGCCCTTGTTTACAAAATCAAAAAATTACTTGTGTTTTTTATGACCTTTTTAATGACCTCAACTTGCGAGTAAAAGACATATAAAAGGCATCACCAAAACTTCTATTACCTTGAACAAGTCCAATTAACAAATTGTGTTAGCCATTGTCAAAGCATTAAAATAAGTGGATATGAGAAAACAATCCAAATGCAAAGCCCATGGATCTCATCCTACCAAAGCAAATAAACTAAGAGATATCATAGTTTAATGTCCATACTCATCAAGGCACCTACTTTGAATGTCCATCCTCATCAATTTGATTGTCTCAATCTTAGTTCAAGAAGAAGCTTTAATCATGGGATCACTGTCAACCATGATCAATGTCAAACATGTGTATGAATTAAACATCATATACTCCTCATAGGTGGTACACAACACTACTACATATATATTGATTAGAAAAGGTGGTTTTCTTTATGTCTTTAACCCCATTGCAAAGTCATGTAGAACTACAGTTGTGCTCACCCAAAAAGGTAGAATATTAAAAAGCCAATTTAGATGCACTCAGAACTCACCGACACTTTGGACATGGTTTTTTGGGAGGACACACATGCTTGCATTTTCAATTTGGTTTAATCTTCCCAACCTCTGATTGAGTCACCTCTACCCTATCCAAGCCACTTGTTTTGGTGTGGTCCTTCTCTATGGCCTCCTTTTGTATGGCCTCCTCATGTGTGTTATCCTTATGGGTGGCCTCTTTTTTTGTGCCCTCTATGCTTGGAAGAATGTTAGTAACACATTCTACTTTGGGACACCAATTCACCCTCCCCCTGCATTTAAATGGCCAACAAGCCTAGTTAGCAATAGCAAACAATCAATCTTTGGCCTATTTCAATGGTGTCAAAGGGACAAAATCATGTTACAATGGGATTTTTAGTATAACTATAACCATCATAAATATGCAAAACACCTTTACTTTTTCTTTATTTTGTTTCAATGCCTAGTTAATTTGAAATGGCGGTGCTTAGTTATCAATTTGTTCAACTTGACATGTGGAGGTCAAAAACCACTTGCCTATTTCTTCATATGACCACCAAGGGCTACCTCTAGAGGATCTATAACTTCAAAATTGGAATTGGATGTATCAACAACATTGCCTCCATCCTGCACATAACCCAAATGTAGTTTAACTAATAATTCAATGGAGAATCAAGGAATCATTATTATTAGCAATAGATATTCAACCACTTCCTTATAAGAACAATGCATTATTTCCCACAATTTTTTGTATAGTTTTTTTCCCATGTATAATCACAACACCATAATGAGGTTTGTACTATCATTGGAACCCACGAGGTTAAGGTGGAGAACCTAACCAAAACACCATTGGGTGTCCTTGGCCCATTTGTGTTTACTATTGGTAAATCGTGAAAACATTCAAAAATACGTTCCAGATCACATAGAGTCTTCAAAGGTTTGAGTGTACCTTGAGAACCTCCTCTTGTTCTTTGCCACCTTGTGTTATCAAAGGGCTATTGGTTTTAGTCACAGCAGCAAAAATTTGTGCCATCATCCCCTTTAAGGCAGTAAACCTACTATGCCAACTATTTACATTATCGCTTCTAGGTGTTATGCATTGGGTTAATCCCTATTGCTTGCTCATTGAACTAACTTGCAAACAATTCCATGTCAAACATGAAAGTTGACAACATAAATGTATGAACCTAATTTTTTATTTCAAAATTGCATATAAAGTTTAGTTATTTGCATGTAGGACATTGTTCAAGTTAGCATGGAGTAGATGAAGATATATGTTTTCACCATATTCATTGAAGGAGAAGTACTACATCCATAAAAGGATGGTGTGGACTTACCTACCCCTTTTTTTTTACTTAATTCTACATTTACCTCAATTGGTGTAAGGACCCATCCCAATTCATTTTCCTACAATGAACAAAGCCCTTAAGTTGTGAGTGCAAAAAATGTGACCAACAAGCATTGGACATCAAATAATGTGTAAAGAAACATAACATTATGAACTTGCACCTTGGAAAGCAAATACCTACACCAATTTGCCTACAACTCCCACCTCTCCACCATGGCCATAATGATCTGGAGTGTGAACTAAAGCTCTCATGGTGCGATTCCTCACTACCTCTTCTTGTTTAACATTAGAAGCAATGAAACATTTCATACTCTCACAATGGTCCTTTGTACAGTCCCTGAGCCTAGGCACATTTGCTTTAATGAACAATTTCAATGCACGTTGTCTATTCTTCAAATACACATTCACTTGTACCTTGAATTCTTAATATGATAAGTCATATCCAACATACTCTCAATTCTCTTCCAACTTGCTTTTCACTTGATTCAACAAAACATGTGGTTGGGCATTGATGTTATCTATACTAGGATCTAAAATACCACAATACCTCCGCAACATGTTTACCCAAATATTTCAGTGGGGGGTTTGGGCTTCCTAGCTGAATCACAAGTCACAAAAAAAGGCTTTTGCCCATTAGCCTTCTTTTCAATGGCCATCTTTTGTGCATTGGCCACTATCTTTCTACGTGCCTTGCATTATAGGGTAGCATGTTCCTTCTTTGTTCCCCCTACATCAAGAACTTCCTTTACTTCCATAGGATCATTAGAACTAACCACTTGCCTTTTACTTGAATGACATGAGCTTCTGCACCCATCACCCCAGCTTGGTTTGACATCCCAAAAGGGTTTGACATCCTAACTAGGTTTGACATTGAGGCAATTATGCCCTATCCTTGTTGTTATAATATAAGTAAGGAAGGGAACATCAATAAGCTTGGGTGAACTTGCTATGCAAATTGACCAACCCTTAATGAAGCTAATGTTTGAAATGCTTGCATAGCTTGCATTTGCTGTAGTGGATTCAACTGCCCAAGCTTTGCAATGGACATGCCACCTGACCCCCCCCATTATTCCTAAGCCAAAGTCACCCAACTTACTAGGCCCAATGTTGTTGAACCCATACATTTCATTTTGTAGTGCGCATTCATGACACTATTGGGTTTCCTAATCAAGTAAGTTTTGCTTGCATGAATCATACCAATAGCAAATGTGGTTCCATTGGCATCACAAGTTGGTTTTGAAGAACTTAGTTTGGTTACCAAATCTACTATTGCTTTTGGGCACTCAACATTATGCATTTGTTGTTCCAATTGAGTAGTGTTATCGCCTCCAGGGTCGGATTCTTCACCAACATATGACTTTTGCCTATCATTAGCCTCATTTTCATACTCATCCAATGTTGTGTTCCACAACTATTGGTCAACATCATCCATTTTCTAGGTGTTGTTACAAACTACTTTGAACATTATCTTCTTTGGTTTGAAGGATCTCACCTTCCAAGGCTTTGGGAGTTCAACTTTCTGCACCCATTACAAGATCAATTCCAAAAACAATTCAAGGTAGGAAAGAAGAGATGTCAAATTGTCCAATTACATAAGATATTGAAGATGATGTCTTGCACTAGTATCTTCTATGGGTACTTGTGAACTCATAATTTACTCCTAACACAAACATGAAAAAACAAAGTTGGTGATCAAGGCATTAAATCTGGGTCCACTTCATAACCACAAGTTGTAGACAATAACCTTGCAAGGTCACAAATCAAGACACATAATGTGATTATTGGAGAATAATCAATACTACAAAACATTAATTAAACATTTAGCTGTATTAATAGCAAGTTCCAACACATTCTTTGACTTATAAGGACAGATTCATGGTTGTAAACTTGAATTTGAATGATTAATTAGTTAGAATGCCTTCACTTGTGTATGGTACCACCTAACATAACATCATCCCAAACAACTCATAATGTATAATCCTAAAAACAAATTAAATTACAATGTGGGTCATAGAAGTAAAATTTGAAAAACCAACTTATGACAAATTGCCACATTGACTTTTGACAGATTACCACACAAACTTAACAAATTGCCACACAGACTTACTAGATTTTCACACTAACTTATGATAGATTGCCACATGGATTTGACAAATTACCACATTGACTTATGACAAATTGCAACATTGACAATGTTCAACAAAAAGGTAATGCCAGAGTGTTTTTATTTATTATTTGGACTAGGTCCATTTCTTTCAAGAACTGAACAAATGGTGGAAACACAACAATATAGTTGTTAAACCATAATTTAACATCTACCCTAATAACTTATGTGCCACCCTAGCCCACATTTGCTGTAAAATGGACTAATGTGGTAGCTCTCCCCTTCTTGAGCTCTTTCAGCAGTTGGATCAACTTAATAAATGTGAAATGTTAACTTCAAAACCGATTTACACAAATTGCATTTGATTAAAAAAGTATTTCACAATTGTTGGTAGGCAATAAACAATAGTTGAACATGTCTAAAAAGAATTGGAAAAGGTCTAAAAATGTACAATGCAATCATGAACAAGTAAACAATGTGACTTGTTCACCACAAATGTGGATGATACAATCTTCTATACTACTTCTACTAAACAAGCCAATGTTGTCATCGATAAGACCATTAATAACAATTCTATAAGCTTAAGTGCATACCTTATGGTTTTTGTGTAGAGAAGAGATTGGTCGACGACCTCCTTTTGTACAATCTATGTCCTCAGTGGATTCTCTTGATGAGGATTCAAGCTCTTCACCCACATCGAACTCAAACGGGGATTGAACAGAATGTTTATCACCATTTGACCCTAATGACTCTTTGATGGCTACATCCCGTTTTTTTTGCATGCTACGCCATGGGTTTGCCCAATATTCTTCAAGGCTAGGATGCACCTTTGGTTGTCAAACCTTCTTCAAACTTGAAAGCTCCTTGAATATGCAAACAAAAATCTACAAAAATAGGTTAGGGTATTCTTATGTCTTCACCCCAAAACAAACCAACACCCACACACTTGTGGCCTATCACCTAAACCAACATAACATTGTTCTCTAATGTAAAAACTTTAAAAAACTTTTAGGCATAACTTTGGTTACACCTAAAAACAATCTCAACTGCAAGAGGGTGGAACATTTTTACTTGGAAATCACATGTAAGCCAAGAGAACACATGTAGGCCTCATTTTCAACAATATTTTCGACTTGTTGTATGTCATCTCACACATGCAGCTACCCTTTGCTACACATGGTGTCTCCATTACTATCACAAACAGTACACAATTTCAAAATCTCCCTCCAATATTGCCTTAACCATATCTAGTCGTCCGCCTTCATGCACATCTAGTCATCAGCTATAGAGTTTACATCCATTAGGGTGAGAATCAAAGTCAATTTACATCGAAGTTATGAGTAAAATACTCATCATCCTCAGAGGTTACATCCAACTAACAATCCATTAGGGTGAGAATAAAAGTCATTTTACATCCAAATAATGAATAAATATTCATCAACTTTAGAGTTTACATCCAACTAACAATCCATGAAGATGAGAATGGAAATCACTTTACATCCAAGTTATGAGTAAAATACTCATGTACTTGAATGAAGTAGGGACCCCATGACCTATTTTCATTGAAAAGCAATGGTTGTTTTAAGAAAATCATCCATTGGGAATGGATGTTTGGCTTTTTAAATGAGAATAGGTGGCTTTTAATTTTTCATCCTACTTGGTATGCCCTAACAAAGGTTCAATTGCCTAACAATTCTAGAAGTGCCAAGAATTATGTGCTAGGTCACTTGCAAGTGCTTCATTGATGTGTGAGGAAATATTTTCTTGAGCTTAAATCTTCTTGTGAATTGTAGTCAAACTTTGGGAGCTTCATGTGTTGAGGTCAGTGCACAAAATGATTACCATGTTCTTTTCAATTTGTTTTTTGGTTGTGGGTATAACCAAGAATATGAATGTATGTTTGTTCAAGATTTGTCAAACATGGTTGTGAATAGATGTGCTTACACTTGTGTTCTTTGTGTGATATTAGATCGTAAAAACAACATAAACTCAACCAAAAGTGGTGAGTCTATGGAGCACATGATAGTGGCAATATTCAGTTTGGAAACTCGACTGTGGCATAATTGAAGATACCATCTTCATAATCCTTTGTATTTGTTTCCTAAATTTGGAACAACTTAAGTTTCTATGTCTCCTTCTATGGTTGTAGGGCATACAATAATTTGTCATGAAGTTCATCTTCATCAATGTGCCCTCCTTTGCTCTTGTCTCTTGAAGTCTAAAATCATTTTTAGGCCAATGTTATCTTACATGTTAATAGGAAAAGGTGACAGAAACCAAGCTTCATCTTAAGTCATCTTAAAATGTGGATGCTATATTCATCTTTGTCATCTCCAATTGTTGAATTTTAAAGACTTCAACCTTGACTTAATGCATATGTTTTATGTTAGCACCATAATGTATTGCAAAAAGCTTTGTGACATAGATGAAAACATGGCAGAAGCCAAGCTTCATCTTTGTCATCTCCATTTGTTGAATTTTGAAGACCTAAACTTTGATATAATGCACATGTTTTTGTGTAGCACCATAATTTATTATAAAAACTTTAATCCATAAGGGTTGGAGGTTAGTACATATATGAACTTCTCCCCCCTATCAAGTTATGCTCCCATGCTCTTGTGTACAAAATTTTGAACCCTATGGAAGAATCCCAAGTGTCAACTACATTACAAGAAAAGCTCATGGATTCTTTACATCCTTTGTCTGTCGAATTTTGAAGTAGTTCACAGTTAAAATTGTGGTCTTTAAGTCTATTGTAAACGGATTTTCAAGTCCTCCATATCCATTTTTATATTGTTGAATATGAATTAATACCTTAGTCAAAAGTTGAAATGTGCTCTTACACTTGGATATAGAAAAATAAATGTGGAAAATTTGTTAATCCTTTTTAGGTTTAATGTCAAATTTCTATAGCCCAAATTTGATAACATAACATTTTAACTCGACAACCATAAGTCAACATGTGTTTTTGTACTTTGGCAAATCTAGTAATCCAAATCCTTATGTTCTATCAATCTCCTTGCATCCCAATTCCTGAATGTCCATGTTCTATTCTTGAATCCTTGTGTTATGTTCAAGTTTATTATATCCATGCATCCTGATTGTTTGTATTTTGTTGCTGATTCCTAAATCCTTATGTTTTGTTCCATCTTGTTCCTCATGTTTTGGTCAAGATGAGATCATCTCCATGCATATAGATTTTTGTTGACAAAATTTTCAATTTAAACATGGTGTAGCCAGAATTTTGAATGAATCCATGGTGTAGCCAAATGTTGACTTCAATCAATGTCCCCTTATAATTATGATGTGGCACAAAGAAGTCAAATCAAACATAGATTTGTTGATTCCAAATTTGTCATTGCCATGCCCATTCTCAAAATTGGGTTCCCTTGTTGATCTAGGATCTACCATTGTGTTACGGGTGTGGAACTAAGGATTTATAATCCGCCAACTTTCAAAGGAGGGTCATTTCATTGCCAAAGTGTTCAAAACAAATTCAAGGTATGCTATTATTTGTAACCAATGTTGTTATCATGAACATTAAATAATTGGTGTTTAATAGCCATGAAGCCAAAGAATCAACTTTAATGAACACACTAAGGTCTACTTATGCATGTAAATGGTGAAGAAATTTTTTACTAAGGTGTCAAAGGTTGCCAAGCAATAACCTATTGAAGGTTGGAGTCGTGCAGGTATTACTTAAGTAGCCACTTGTGCTCATGCACAACCACAATATTCATGGGGTTCATTTATCCCTGCTATCGAAGATGATGTCTTCTATGGAAACATTTGGCCAGGTGTGATTAAGGCAGTTGAATGGTTTGATGACCTCCTTGATTGCACCAAAGAATGGAAAACTATTTCCAAACATTAGTAAAAAATGACCATTTGCAATTGGTCCATGTGATTAATTTTTAGTTACAAGTGATATTTGCAACTAAAATCTCAATAGTTGCGTTGGACAAGTCGCATTGACACTAATCATAAATGACAACAAATTTTGGATGAAAGAAAAAGTCAACAAAATATGCCTTCATCCTTTGATTGGTCATATACGTATTGTTGTTTGCAACTAGGATGCAACTATTTTGGTGAACAATGGGAACAAATTATGTGTTGCCACGTGTCCCAACTCTTAATAATCAAAGATATATTTTTTATTACTTGGAAATAATCTAATAGGTTTAATTTTTATGTTTCGATGGTTTAAATTGTGACACTTGGTGTAATATAAATTTGCCATGTGACATATTAATTGAATTTTTCCAAATTAAATTTAAATCAATATTTAAGTATGTAGGTTGAACTAGGTACCTACCTACCTATATACCTACCTACCCATGTAGGCTAAACATCTATCTAGATAGGACTTATTTACCTACCTAGGCCAAATGCCTACTTAGGTAAATAGATAGGTAAAAATGTAGGTAGGTAAGTTAAGGAAGTAGGTACTTAGGTGTAAGTAACTAAATATTTTTATTTATTTTGGGTTAAGTCATTTTTATTGACTCATTCCATATGCCCATCTTTTTAAATATGAAAATGTGAAACAAAACACCTTGTTTATATACTTTTCAAGATGAGATTGAAAGCCACAACATATGGGATAAAAATTTTAGTTGTAAATCATTTGTAACTAAACATTTTTAGTTGCAAATGACTTCCAACTAAAATTTTTATCCCATATGTTTTGGCTTTTATTTTCATCTTGAAAAGTATATAATTAAATAGGTAAATGATAATTAACTAGCTAACTAATTAATTCTTAAATTAACCAATTATTTACAATAATAATCAGCAATATCTTATGATCATTGAATTAATTATATTATTAGTTATTGTAAATATTACTTAATTTATTAGCTAGATAAACAGTAATAATATTTCATTTCAAATATATATATATAAAAACTATCAACCAATTTAATTAACTAATAATTGGCTAATATTGAAATAATTAGCGAATTATTAATAACTAATACATTATTATTTCGTAACCAAATAAATTAATATAATAACTGAAATATTTAGTATTTATTAATTATTAACTATTAATTATAAATATAAAAACTAATTTTTAAATATCTAATAATATAATTAAAACTTATCCTATGCTATTTATTTTATTAAAATTTTCCCATTATTATTTTCATTTATATAGTTAATAATAAATATATATGTAAATATTTAATAATAGCAATAAAATTAATTCAATTATTATTATAGCTAGTTGGTAGCCAAGGTTAACTATTTTATTTTTATTATTCATGTTATTACTTCACTCATTAAAGCTATTTATGAACTATTAAAATAAATATTTTATATTTTTAATAAGTATATTTTTCTTTCAAAAATCATTTATGCATTTGTATAATAATTTATTAGATTTCCATTCTAACTATTACAGTAATTATTATAAAATAATAAAACTGAAAATTAAAAAATATCATTAATTTATTACAATCATTGAATTATTAATAATTAATAAATACCAATTATAAATTTGAAATATAAAAAATTAAAACTATATATTAATATTTCTTAGTAATTATTACATTAATTTAATAATACTTCATAATTGATTACTTATAATAATATTACTTATAATAATAACGTAATTTGTAGCTAGCATAGGTCAGTTATTTTATAATTGTTATTATTATTAATTATTATATCACTTCTTAAAGCTATTATGATTTATTTTAGTTAGTTTTTCATTTTTAATGAATAAAACTTGATTCTTAATAAGTACATTAGTCATTTGAAAAGAATTTTATATTAATATATTAATATATTAAGTTTTTTATTACATTTAATTAATATAAACATATAATATAATATTATTAACAATAATAATAAATTTCATTTGTAATAATTTAAAGAAATATAATAAGATGGTTTGGTTAAACTTTTAATATGGGCATAATATATTTAAGAAATATCTTACACAAAAATTTTATATATTCAAAATATACACTATTTAGTGTAACCATAATATCAAGGCCATTTATGCTAATAATAATAGTTGAATACACATCTGATATGGTTGTTCATATAAATTCAAAAAATATATTTATAAATCCTAATACATTTAATTATATTCCTTAAAATTCACAAAATACACCTTTGTATATTCATAAGGTTACAACTAAATTGGTCACATTTGCAATTAATAGGACATAAATTATTCTTCTTGGATGAAAATTAAACTAAATGTTGTTGACATGGAAGGATGAACACTAAAATAGTTGCAAATGAGTTGCATCATAATCGCAAATATGACCAACACAAAAAATAGTTGCAAAAATGTTCAAATGTAGTTGCAAATAACTAATAGTCGCATGTAGTTACAAATATAATGGTTACATTTTGGCCAATTTCTACTAGTGAAATCTTAGAAAACCATTGTTCAAACTAATCTAGTGTGACTTGCACTTAAGGTGTCTAGGTATGATGTGGCAGCATTTCCATTCTTGGACATAGAGGAGACTTTGGAACAAGGGCCTCTAACATGATATTTGGTACAGATTAACCTCAACATTTAAATAGGCTACAGAAGAAAAAAAGGTGATAGAGGTCAAACTTCATCTTAAGCCCATCCTAGAACTTAGAGAAGTGAAAAACATGCAAAATATTGAACTTTATGGAGATGAAAGGGGATATTGTCCAAAGAATGATGTTTATTCTTGTGAGTGTGACACTAAGAATGGAGTTCCATGCTAGGTTATGAGGGATATGATGCATGATTGATGATATGCTAGTTGTTGGAAGGAACACACTGTCATTATGGTGGATATCATGTAGGGTATCTCATTTTGTTAGTTTTTGAGGGCCTTGCATTATTTCCAGAGACACACATGTGATTTTTTGATGTTTTTAGCCACTCTTAATTAGTGCCATGTGATGTGTGTAACTTGTGCATTTTGGAATTTTTGCAAACACATCTAGTAACTAAACTTATATAGGATGTGAAGAACCGTACACTAAACTTGAACTTATAAGACAAGATGACTAAAAGAATATCATGTACTTTGCACATTAAGTTTAGGTTGAAGTCATCTAGATATCATCTATTTCACACTTTAAATTTTGAGTGAATTTTAATGTGCATGGCAATCTTTCCCCACCATGTTATAGGTGGTTAATTATCAGTATGAAATATGCGTTCATCAAACTACTTACATGTGCCTTGGGACTTGGGATCAACATAGCCATTGCAAAATAGTTCTATGTGTGCATTGCTCACCTTCCAACCAAGTGTTGCTTCACCCATTGAGGATGAATTTTCAATGGGTCCTCTAAATATTATGCAAATTATGTAGGATTGTGATGTGTATTAAAAAATAGTCTCAATTTAAATCAAGCAATATTTGTGTCATATGTGTGGAACTAAAATACTTGAGGCAATGGTGCTCGTTAATTTCAATAGGAACATAACTGAATTGAATAGCTACATACATGGAGCATAATGGACCTCCAAGAACTACAAGTTGAGGATAAACTTGGCAGGAAGCATTGCATTGTATAAAAGAGGCCACTACTAACCGATTTGGGTTAACAAAGTATAGGTGCCTTTGTGCATGGTGTTGTGGAGGTGGGAGGCTTGTATTGAGGTCCATAATCAAGGACATTTTAAAAAACATGGTCATGATTAGTCTCACACCAAACTTGTACTGGTATAGTTCTTTCTCCCTTGGAATTATAATTATTTTTCCATGGAATTACAGTGAATATCACACAATGCATTCAAATTTGTGATGTGTTGTACACACTTGTGCCCTTACTAGATGCAAATCAAACCCTAAGGGTTTTACAGTTACTAATTTTCACTTGTTGCCATAGGCTTGTTCATAAGTTTATTTCTCACTGGAATGCACCACCATGTGTGTTTTTATTAAATTGTGTTGAAAGGGGGAGAAAGAAACTAAAATGGATAGGCTAATCCAAGACCCAATAATGGATCATAATGGATCTGAAGCAAACCCAGAAATGACTCTAATGGGTTTGGGCCAATTTATTCAAATGGGCAAAATGCTAACTGAAACATTTCAAAGGTTTGATGAATTAACGGGAAATTTTGGGCAAGGTAATGTCAACACGGAAAGGGGACATGGTTCTGGGGACTACATTGATGGGGAGTATAATGCAATAGATGAAGAGTTCCTAGACTTGGACCCATGGCTAAAAGTTGATTATGAAAATGCAACATCAGACATGTTCCAAGAAGTTTAAACCCCACTCTATAAAGGATGCCCTACTAGTTATTTTACGACCATCCTCTTGCTCATGAATTTGGTAACTACATGTGGGGTGAGTAATGCTTTTATTGATGCATTATTTACACTATTGAAGGTTGATTTGTTCCCAAAGGATAACAACCTTCCAAAGTCACTGTACCATGCTAAGAAGGCGGTGAAGCGATTGGGGTTGAGTTATAATAACATTCATGCTTGCTACAATGGATGTGTGCAATTTAAAAGGGAATTGAACACTGCCACCACTTGCCCAAAGTGTAAGATGCTTCGGTTGTTGAAGGGTCCAATCTTGTTTCACGTAAGGTACTTTGTCATTTCCCATTGATCCCAAGGTTTAAGCATATGTACATATTTTCATCTTTGGTGGAATTAATGACTTGGCATAATACAAACAAGAGCAATGATGGATTAGTTTGCTTTGTGTGTGATTCAAAGGCTTGGAAACACATAGATAATAGCTAGCGAGACTGTGTAGTAGATCCCCCCAACATTAGATTGGGTCTAGCCCTTGATGGGGTCAACCCATATGCTCACCTATCAACAGAACATTCAACATGGCCAATCCTTCTCTTCATCTACAACTTATCACCTTGGTTGATAATTAAACGCTTCTTTGTGATCATTGCATTACTAATACTAGGGAAAAAGTCTATGAAAAATGAAAACATAGATGTGTATTTACAACCATTACTTGAAAAGTTGGAAATGTTATGGGCTAAGGTAATGACAATTGATGTGACTAGGCCAAAGGGGTCATGGTTATTCTGTCTTGGAACCATTTGTATGTGGAGCATCCATGATTTCCCTACATATGGCTTAGTTGCAAAGTGCCAGGTGAAGGGGTATATGGCATGCCCTTTATGTGGTCTAGATGTGGAACATGGCATTCTTCACACCTAAAATAGAATGTCTATCAAGGACATTGATGTTACCTTGGGAGAGACCACCCATATCAAAGAGATCGTGTTTCCTTCAATGGAATAGTAGAGCATAGAGCTACACCCACAAAAGTTTCAACTGCTAACTTTATGAAAAGGGCAAAAAAACGTGAAAAATGGCTTAAGTAGAAGGATCAATACATGAGCACATGATGGCAAAAAAGATTTAGTCCATACACATGGAATGAAGAGGAGAACACCTTTTTCTACCTTCCATATTAGCAAGTATGGGGGTGGTTTGGGGTTTAGGTGTAAATCTTAAACCTCAATTTTGCTTAAAACAAGGTTAAACATTGCACTTCAATATTAAGGTATGTGACATGTGTGTGTGATGTTTATGTGGCAACATCTATTGGTTAGGCACACTTTGGATGTGATGGACTATGAAAATAATATATGTGAAAATTTGCTAAAATTTATGTTTAGGGAACAAGACACATTTGTTGTTTGAATGGACATGGAAGAAATTGGCATTAAACCTCACCTTTGGTTACAACAAATTGGCAGTGGGTCATTCATCAAACCAGCTACACCATATGTCATGTCTGATGACAAAAAAAAGTTTTCTTGTAGATTATCAAAGAATTGAAAATTCCAACAAATTATGTAACAACTTTGCGAAATAGAGTCCATAAGGATGGTAAGCTTCGAGGACAAAAACCCCATGACTACCACATCATGATGCAACAAGTATTACCACTTTGTCTTCATAATTTGATGAAAAAAGAAATTTGAATGGCTTTGATTAGCTTAAGCCAAGTGTTCAATAAGCTCTACTTGAAGGTGATTGACCCTAGTACCATGCAAGTACTAAAGGTAGAAGTTGCAAAGATTATGTCAATTCTGGAAAAGGTGTTTCCTCCTGCTTGTTTTGATATCATGACACATTTGGTCAGACATCTTGTAGAAGAGTTGGACATTTCTGGCCTAGTTCACATTAGGTGGATGTACCCAATGGAGAAATACATGAAAGCCCTAAAAAGGTTTGTCCAAAACATGGCACGTCCAAAAGGCAACATGGCAATGGGTTATTCTATTGAAGAAGCCTTAGGTTTATGTATGGAGTACATCCCAAAAGTGAAGTCCACTAGAAGGAAGGTTTGGGATGACAAAAAAAAACCTACAATGCATAAGGAAGTACTTGAAGGGAATGGGCACCTTCGCAAATTAAGTACAAACCTTAGGGTTTGGGCCCACACATTTGTTCTTCATAATGCAACGACAACATAACCATGGCAAGAACGAACATGTTTTTACAACCCACACATTCTATCTTATTCCTAGTCCTAGAGCTCTGTGTAAGGATTATGTAATTTGTAGTCCCTAATTGTTAAATCATACCCCCAATATAAAACGGCAAAAAATGTTGAATTCTACATGTGTGGGTTGCCATGATTACCAAGTTTACTTATTACTTAGTTTTATTGCAAGAAGTATTCAGAAGTTTAACAACAAAGGGCTAGTGAAAGGGTTGTATTTGCTCAAATTGCACATAGGAAACATAACACTAAATTAGTTTATCTAGATAACATGGCAGAGTTGCCACCATTTGAGCAGTGGCTATCCATTGCCATTGTAGAAGCCATGACAATAGGTGTAGAAGTCTCAAAAGATGTGGTCTCCATTAGTACTCCTCCTTCAAGCTTTGCCACAACATATCACTCCATGTATGCTTGTGGAAATCACTTATGAGTGGCCAATGCAAAATCACACTTGTCAACTGCAAATTTAAAGGTAGCAACTATTTTTTTTGTAAGAATGTTGATCCCATTCCAATGACAGAAACCCAGTCATGGCATCACTTGAGTATGTTGGGTGGATTGAAGAGATTTTAAAACTAGATTATGGGAGATTTCAAACGGTTATATTTTTTTGTAATTGGGTGGTGGTGAACTATGAGGGTTCATCTGCAATAGTGAGGCGAGATGAATATGGGTTCACTTTAGTTAATTTTGAATGTTTGATCTTGCTTTTTGTTCAATCATTTATGTTTCCAATGCATGTTGAACAAGTTTTTTTTGTAGAATCTGTGAGTTCACATAGAAATTGGAAGGTGGTGTTGTGTCAAGAGCTAAGAGGGCAACATTTAGAATTTCATAGAGAAGCTAATGTAAAGCTTGCATTGTTAGACTTGGGAAATAATGTTAATCATGTGGGTCTTAGGATAAGAATTACCACCGAATCAGCTACACCCCTTCCAAGTGTGGACCAATTGGTTGGTGAATTAATTACACCAACTCAAGTGATAGTTAAAGAGATGGTAGTGGCTTCTAAAGGTGAGGACTCAGATGAAGGGGTCGATGGTGAAAAACTTTCTTCAAGAAAATGTGAAGGTAAAAAACCTTCCAACTGGCTTCCAAACTTATTCAAAGTTTTGTTTTAACATGATGTTTGCAATATGGTAGGTTAACTTTGAAATTGGGTATAATATGATTTATTTATTGCATCAAAATGTTAATGGTTTTGAGGTTGTAACTTTAATCGTAGAACTAGGTTCAAAGTTTGAGATCCATGTGTAGGTGATAGATCTTGAACATATCAAGTTGCAACTATTGTAGATGGAATAAACTTCATCAACTGGTTTGAATGATTTCATTAATAATCTAAAAGTTTGACACGTAACATACTTTCATTTCACAAAGTGCAATTTGTGTAACAAATGAACATATTTTTTAGCAAGTAATTGAACATTTGTGCATCTCATGATTGATGCATGATGGGTGATTATTAGATGCAAATTTAATGACATCATTTTGCATAATGGTGCCCATGCATCATTTTGGAGGTTGTTGAAAGTTGTTGTGCATAAAATGTTATCATGGGTATTTTGCAACAAAATCCCTTGGTTGTCAATTACAATGTACACAAGTGATTTCGTATGTCATACCCAAATTAAACTTGGGGTTAAATTGGATCCTAGTTTTTGATAGCAAATTGTCTTAGTGTTAGACACTTTGACTACATTAGAAAAACCTTTTGCTTACAAGTGAACTACATAGCTAGGTATCTATTCTAGTATGGGTTGAAGCATGGAGCTTAATTATTTACTCCTAATATAATGTGAAGTGCCATTTGGTTGATTATGCACTTATTCTTTATATGGCAAGTGTGACCCAAACATGAACATGTATACTTGAACTCATTTCCACCTAATACAATTACTCTATGCTTCTAGCCATATGTTTTCTTCCAAGGACTATTTTGTTCAATTTGAATGTTCCTTGCAATAGTACAATTTTTAGTTCAAGTATTTTGTTTTTATTTCCCTCTTGCATGTCCTTGATTGGATTGCCATGCAATGCTTGCAGTAATTTTGCCCATATTATGTGTGGTATCCATTATTATTTTGTTGCCCAAAAATGTGCATGTAATTATATGAATGATGGACAAAATTATCACATCCCCTTAAACATATTATATTGGGAAATCCCTATCTTCACATAGGCAATATCAATAAGAGGTTATCATACATGTATTCTTGTCAACTAAACTTTTTGAATATTGAAGCCTAGTACCTACAAAATGACCCCCTATAAGCATGTCCCATTTGACTGCAACACTACCAACTTGATTGAACATGTCATTTTCTTGACCCATTTGACTAATGTTCCACTTGCCTAAAGAGTCAAAAATGACAACATAGTCAATGTGACCAGTCAAAAGGTACATGTTCACTTTGATTTTTTGTACCTCTAGTCAAATTGTACCAATACACTAGTCAAGACAAACAATCTAGTCAAATTGTATTGTTTGAAAAACTGTGAATTCTTGTAATGTCATCTTTTCAATTTAAAAAGGAGTCCACTTCTTTAATGTCCATTTTAAGCCCAAACATTGTGACCAATAACTCACATTAATTCCCCATTTGACACCCATTTCCATGTCTATGTTTCACCATCCATGTAGGCCCAAATTGTTCATTTCCTTACCAATTTGCCAAATTTTTTTCCCAATGGAGATTTAGACTTAATATCTATAAGAAGATGTTAAATAGTTCCATTTCCATGTCCACATTATACTCCTCTCCCAACAATGGTAGTGTGTAATATGATCTACATACTACAATATAATTAGTTACCTTCTTCCTTTTAACATGACAATTCCTCTTATCACACCATTACCTAGATAGCTTACTTGATCATGATATTTAGGACTTCCCCTAGATTATTAAAAATAGGTAGGGAGTGAATGGACAATCTTGCCTCATTCTTTTTTAAATTTAAATTGAAGGCATAGTTTTTCCATTGAGGTAGATAACAACTTCAACTTTTTGGAATATAAATTTAACCATGTCAATGAAATTTGTCATCATGGGTGTAGTCACTCAAACAACATTAAAAGCCATAACCACTACTTAATTTTGAGTATTTCAAATTGTAAAAAAAAAAGAACTACAAATGGACTTGTGTTATACTTGATGTTATTTTCAATATATTGACATACATATCCAAAAAAATTAGAATCAATCTAATGAATAAAAAATACAATTTAAAAAAAAATGTTATGTAGCCATTGTTTTCAAGTGGTAATTAAATAGTAAAACACATTAAACACAATTTGATTTTTTTTTAACTGACACAATTTTGGCAAATTTTTTATATCTAGACCTTAACATAATAATATTTCTTAAAAATTTAAATGATGTATTGGAAAGATTTCAAGAATATTTTTGAAAACAACAATGAAAAGGCATAGGTCTACAGGGGTGAATGTGGCTCGTATTTAAATGGTATTGACTCCAATGTTGACAAAAACATTTTTTTTGTTTGGGTTCAACGAACTTGAAGTAGGAAGTTGTCATGATAATATCATGCACAAAACATGTCCAAAGTGGGGTTTGAACCCTTAACTTCCTTGAACACAACCCAAGATCTTTACCATCCAAATGCCATTTCACATGATCATGTAAATTGTTATCACAAAAAATATAAATACACATTCTTTTGGAATATCATGCATTATAAGCTTATTATATAACTATGTAGTTTTGGGCATAAGCATGCTAAAGTAGGCCAATTGATGATCCTTGCTCAAAAAGTAAAAGTAGGTGAAAAGTATAGTTCACATTTTTGAATTTTAAGGCTTTTAGCAATGCTACAAATTTTAGAATGTACTTGCTATACTAAATAAACCATATATGGTCATATTTCATGTATTCTATTACTTTCATCATTTTATTTATTTATTTCAAGTTAATGTCTAATATTTTTTCAAGTTCAAACTATTCAAATGTTGTGATATTGATGTTTGAATTATCATGCATATCGGTACTATTTTTTTGAAACTTGAATATTTCAATTATGATAACATGAAGCCACTAAAAAAACATTTTCTAAATTAACAAAATTATGCATCTAAAACATGATTTTCTATATGAACCCAAACACTAATACTTGCATATAATATGTCAAAACAATCCTCTAACAATCTAAAAATAGGACATATGAATTTTTTGGTCAAATGATAATTAATTAATATACAGTAAACAAAAAGATAAATCCTACATGTTACTTTGTGCAATATGGGGCAACAACATAAATTTGGAAAGTAGAGTGAAAGTAGGTTGAAAAAAAAGGAAACACAAAATCTTAAGCTTTAAAAAACATATCCATACCATCTTACATACACTCATGTAATTTTTTTGTATGTTTTTAAAGATTAGGTTCTACTTTCTATGGTTCAAAGTTGACAATTTTGTGTTTTTTACTTGTAACGTATACATTTTGGGCCTACTTTTGTATTCTTGCACCCTTTCAAAATCAAATTGATTACAAATGTACTTTTTTAATGTCATTATTTAATTTAATTAATTTCCAACTTGATGATTACATTGAATTTTATAATGCCTTTTAATTTTGAGATTGAAATTTATTTAAATTAATTTAAAATATCTTATATATATAACCATTTAATTGAATTTTATCTTTTTAAATTCCAGATTGTAAAACACCACATTAATTTCTATATTATGATTTGGCCAAAAATTCAAGTATAATAATTGTATTAATGTTTTTTTTACAAGTCTTATAATGAAATGAATTTCAATTTTGAAATGATATCATTAAAATTCATAAGTCTTTAGTTTTCCAAAAGAAATTAAATTTTTACTTTTTTTAATTTTAATTTTTTTAAAAAATCAATTTTCACATGCACAACAATTTTATTTCATTTTTGTAATAAACTAAAATCTAAAATTTCAATTTGATCTTCCATGTTTTCACATTTTTTTTGTTACATTTCAAAAGTTGTCCTTTATTTTTATTTTTATTTTTATGTGAATAACTAGAAATAAAAAAATGAAAACACGGTACCCATAATTTAGTTTTCATTTTCTTTAGAAATTTAATTTTAAAATAATGAAATAATATATTTGAAATAAGTTTAGTTTCGCCACATCACCAAAAGTAGTATTATAATTAAATCAATCATATTTAGATTACTTGTTTACGTCACGTTAGTCATATTAGTCAAATCAAACAATTCCACATGTGTGTCACATATGCCATGTGTCCAATGTAATGTTCATTTTAACTAAATAACTAGTCTTTTCAATCAAAACAAACATGCCTAGTTTTGATTTTAATCAAATCAAATATATTCATTTTAAACAAATGGACTTGATTTTACAATAATTTTAGTCACAATGCTACTAATGAAAAAACATGTTTTTGTAATAGTGCTACTTATTTAACCTACTTAGCCTAGTCTATTTACTTGGTCTACCTACCATGCTTAGGCTATTTAAATTGGGTAGGCTAGGTACTTGTCATATTTATGCTATGTTGGTTTGTTAAGTTAGGTAAGTAGGTAGCTACTTACCTACCCACCTATTCACTTCGCTATATATCTAGGCCCTACATACTTATCGAGTTGATTTATTGTTGATTGTGAGTACCACTTTGATAAATAATCAAATTGATATTTATCTTATTATAGATATGGTTTAAACAAAATTGAAAGTTCCATTTCATTAGATTGATTGATTTATTTATTAAAGGTATCCTTTTTTGTTCTAATTGAAAAAAATCAGATTTGACCAAGTAGTTGAAAAAGTTATTTTAGTTAATTGAACTATTTAGTAAAAAAAAACATGTCACTTCAACAACTAGGGCTTCTACTCAAATCAACTATAGATGCCACAAGAAAGATTGGGTTGAGTCTATCAAAGTTATACCATCAATGTCCAAGATATACATTTTTTATCAAGTGGTTGGAGCACTGCATATCCACATTTGGCCCACATATAAGGTAGGCCATTTATCGCTTCAATTGATTGCTTGCATAAACCATAGGTAGGGTAGTCATGTAATCTCCACATACAAAGGGCTCCAAGCACAAATGCATGTCTCTTTTGGTAATTTTGTTGCATCAACAACCCTTACCCCTCTCCATAGTTTCTCCAATTCCTCCACTAGTGGTTACAAATAGACATCTTTCTTCTCATTTGTCACAAACTCTTTCCCAAGCATGAATAATGTTAGCATTACAAAAAAACTTTTTGTTGTCATCCAAGTTGGCAAGTTGTAGTTGAGAAGGAAAATTGACCAAGTATGATTATTGTAGATAAATCAACATACATGTTCACCCATTTAGGGCTAAACCAACCTTATGTTGTGGGAATCAGCTACAAAATCAGGCCAAGTGTTGTCAATATGCTTCCATGCCTTTGAATCAAGAAGAGCAAATCAACCCATCATTGATTTTGTTTGTATTGTGCCATATGACATTTAGCTTTGCCAAGGATGAACACGTTATATATGCTTCAATCATGGGATCAAGGGAAAATGGTGGAGCAACTTGCAAGGAACAATGTTGGACCCTTCAACAAATCGAGACCTTTGACACTTAGGGCAAGCCTTGGCTTTGCTTAACCCCCTTTTAAATTTAAAGATGCAACTGTTATAACAAGCATGGATTGCATGATAACTCAATCGTAATAATTGGTCTATGGTTTCAGCTTGGTATGACAACTTGAGAAGGGTGTTATCCTTAAAGAATAAGTCAACCTTCAAGAGTGTAAATAATTCATCCATGAATGCATTCCTAACTCCATGTGTACATACCAAATTTAGCATTAATAGAATTGATGCAAGATAACTAATGGGAAAACCTTCATAGAGTGAAGTTTGGGCCTCTTTCAACATTTCAACTTCTGCCTTTTCATGATCACCTTCCACATCCAAGTCAACAAAATCCAGATTAATTTAGGTTATTGCCCCCTCCCCCCACCATCAGAATTGTCCATTTCATAAGTGCCACCTCCATTGAAATTGCCAACCCTTCCAATATCCCCTCTTGTAACTCATCACCTTCAAAAGGCCTCAGTTAACATTCTGTTTAGCTCAATATCTTGGTCCATGCCCACATTTGGAAATGCTACCATATGATTATGATCTTCTGGTGCAGCTTGGTCTAATGTCTCAAGTTTAGTAGATTCATTGACCCCCTGTGATCTAGCACATGGATAAGGAACACATGAAAACAAATTAAAGTTATCGTAAGACCTATGACTTCCAACCATATGCCCCACCAATGTCTTGATGTCGCATGTAAAACCACAAAGTCTGTAAGCCTCAACTGTGATAGCTTCTTCAAATCATCAGAAAGTCCACACGGGCATTCAACCATGTACTTGTGAATTGCTTGGATTTCCACTACCTACCAGCTAGACAAAGTTGTGAACTTGGAAACGAAAATCAAATCATCAGTAACCCTGTAGAAGCAAGGCAATAAGACCCACAGAAAGGGCACAAACTTCTAAGCATTTAAAGTACACATGGAGCAATGATATAGTTGGGTATATGGGTTGAATTTGCAGTACCTTGGTTTAAGTGACTGAATCTGCTTGCTTCAACTATAATGCAGCCTGCATATAATTCGGCACATAATCAATAAACATAATAAGGTTGATATTTGAAAGTCATGATGTGATTGCATGTTGATTGGATTTCCAACACCTACATATGAGTAACAAATTTATATAAGACACCTTTCAACTATGTCTACAGAATGTGATTAATCACATAGGCTGTTACCAACAAGATTTCAAAGTAATTTGGAGCAATGATATTGTTGGGTATTAAATTCGTGGACTGTAGACACTCGGGATAGTTGACAAAGCTGCCCCCTTTCAGCACCCATGTCAACAAACTATACACATTGATAAACAATTAAACACATAAACAATCAACAAGACTAAGCAGATCTCAAAGTAAATATTTGGAGCAATGATGCCAGTGGGTATTAGCTGGACTTAAAGTGCCTGCTTTTACTAGCAAAGATGTGGTTTGAGTGTTGATTGGATCTTATGGACAAATATATATGCCCCATTTCAGCTTTGTTTGCATAATGTAATTAAACACATAAACCGCTGGCAACAAAACTAAACACTTAAGCAGATTTCACAGTAATTTGGACTAGCAACGTTGATGTTGGGTATTGTTAAATTTGGATTGTCAACACTAGGGATGGTTGACAAAACTGCTCACTTTTAGCTTATATGTCAACAAACTCTATAAAAGAAACAATTAAACACATAAGACAATTAAACAATCATCAAGACTAAGCAGATCTCCAAGTAATTTGGAGCAATGATGTCATTGGGAACTAGCTGGATTTCAATTACCTAGTTTTAGTGACTGAAACCACAAGCTTCAACTATAACACACCTCATATAATCCAACACAGAAGCAATTTAAGCAAATTAAGTAAGTGCATCTGAAAGTAGCTGTGATTGGGTCAATGATGTTCATGCGTATTAATTGGATTTTGTATTTGGATATTTATTTGACAAACCTAACCCCTTTCATGTATGTCATTCGAATGTCACTAGAGACATATATAACAATTGCAAAAATAAGCAATCAGATTTCAAAGTCATTTTTGGAGCAATGATGTTGTTGGGTATGGGTTGGACTTCTAGTACTCTTGGTTTAGTCAATGAATCCACAAGCTTCAACTATAACGCCTGTGTATACTTCAACTCATCATACATAAAAATAATAAGGTTGACAGTATCTGAAAGTAATTTGGAGCAATGATGTGGTTACATGTTGCTTGGATTTCCAACACTAGGGATGATGGATAAAGCTGCCCATTTTTAGCTTTTATGTCAGCAGAATGTCTTTAAGTCCTTACACAATCAGCAAGACTCAGCAAATTTGAAAATAATTTGTAACAATGATGTCGTTCCAGGTATTAATTTGACTTATAATACTTGGTTTTAGTCACTAAATCCACAAGCTTCAATCACAATACTCGTATACAATTTAACACATAAGCAATAAGCAAACTAAGTAAGCGCATTTGAAAGTAATTTGGAGCAATGACTTTCAAATAACTTTGGATTGGATTTTCAACACCTACATTTGATTGACAAATTTGCCACCTTTCAACTATATCAGCAAAATGTATAGGTCTTAGCCTAGTTGGATTTTTAATACCTGGTTTTAATCACTGAATTTGCAAGCTTCAACTATAACATAACTTGCAATTATGCACATAAGCTAGTCTATGTTTAAGAACCTTTAAGCCATTTTGCAAAATGAAGAACAAATTGGACATGTAAATTCAATTTGGAGCAATGATGTGGTTGCATTTTGATTGGATTTCCAATACCTGCATTTGGCCAACAACAAATTTGCCCACTTTCAATTATGTCTACAAAATATAATAATTAAGCACATAACCTATCAACAAGACTGAATAATAAAGCAAATATAAAAGTAATTTGGAGTAACGCTATTTTTGTGTATTAGAGCTTGGATTGACAAATCTGTCCCCTTCATTATTTAACAAGATGCATTGTTGTTCAAGTTACAAGCTTCCTTCATTATACGTAGAGGCTTTCAAATTAGCAATGGGGACTTGAAGAAACTAAACAAAGGATTTCGTGTTTGGCATCATGAAGATATTTTGAATTAGTACAAAATAGTCACATCTTGGTCTTGATGGTGAAACAAGTCTGCCAACATCTTCATGATCCATATTGGAACAACTAAATAAGTTTCAAATGTGTGATGGCATCATAAGGAGTCGAAACATAAGCAACTACAACATCACTAACATCATGTCCTTCAATTGATATTATCATTTTTGTCCATGGAGAAGTGATTCACTTGCATAACCAAATGGGACATAATTAATTGCATTTTAACACCCACACAACACTAGAACACATTGTAAGTTTTGCAACTTTCATTTGCAACTAGGTATTAGTTACAAAGGGTAAAAATCGTAGCTTTCTCTATTTTTGTTACAAGAGATTGTGAAGGACACATTAAAACTAATGGAGTGGGCACTATGAAAATTGAATTATTGACCTTTCACAACCCAAGTGAGAATCATACCTTGAAAGACCTTGGAGGAAGGGGGTATATGAATGGCACATAATGAGGTTGGAAGGGGGGGAAATCTTGCTAAAGGGAAACTAGAACAACTTGACAAAATTTTAATTGAAATGTAGGGTTTACCCTAAGGTTGGGGTGTTCCTGAAATAATCAGCCCTTGACACAAGAGTTGAAGGTCGATTATTTCAAGAATGCCCCAACCTGAAGGTGTTAGCCAACTTAAAACTCAACTCATTTTTTAGTTTTCTAAATTTTTATTGTGATACCTAAGGGTACCAACCAATGTTGGATGGTCCTCACTTTTGTAAGAACTGTCAGTTCTGATTATCACAACCATTTTAAAGAACCTTGAAGGTTCTCATTTTTAAAAAAAGATTTTTGATAACCTTTAAGGGTTTCAGATTTTTGGAAAAAGAAATTCCCACCAATTTTCAGTCTTGCTGGTTCTCATAAAAATGATTCACCCCAATTTTCAGCGACAATTCTCACAAGCTCGATTTTTGAAATTGAAATTTAAAAAAACTCAGAATCAAAATTACTTGAAAAACATGAAACAAATGTAAAAAATTAAAGGAAGAAGTGAATTTTTTTCTTTTCTTTGGACCCTTCCTACTTTCAAACCTCATAACTTTTTTATTTTTTATTCATTTTAAACGATTTAAAGTGCTATACAAGCGCCACCTAAAGTTTTACAAATCATCTTGAAACTCTAATAACAAAAGAGCAATACAATGAATTTTTTGGGTGTTTGAGAACTGGCTTTTGTAATGTTTGTTGGTTTGTTTTTTTGAGTTTTTGACCCCTTTACTTTTGGGGCCATAACTTTCTCATTTTTAATTCATTTTCAATGATTATTAGTGTGTTAAATGTGCCAAGAGGAAAGATTCAAGTTTTGTTTGAACACCAGAAACAACAAAGCCTTCCCCTTGGATCTAACCTGCCTTGAGCTTTTAAATGTTCGATCACTGGCCAATCTACACTAAACACATTGAATACCCTGAAAATTGGTGCTCATATCTTTTAATACCTTTAAAGGTTATCACACAAAAATTCAACTGATACCCTTTAAGATTTTCAAAAAACCAATTCTCACTAGAGCAAGCTGACAAGCAGGTTCTCAAAAAGGTTGTCACCTAATATGAAAACCTTCAATTCTAATTCTGAGAACCGAACTGAAAACCATAAAGGTTCCCACTGAAAAAGTGAGAACCGCCCAACACTGGTACCAACCACGCACATACCAAATATCATAGTAAACAAGAAAAGAAAATAATGTGGGCATTTCAAAAATTAAAAAACCCACAACATCAAAAAGAAAAACGTCCATCTTTGTGGACATTTTGTTTTTCAAAATGCCCATTCATTGAATTTCTTCATTTGTGTCAAAATATATATATATTAAAAAAATGCCCATTTGTTGTTGACACTTGGTTATGGCATATAAAGCGCCCTCCATTTACAGTGTTACAAAATGTGGCAGGTAAATACCCCTTATATACCCCAACATACATAACAATGCCCCTTATGTTGAGGGAGGCACATTAAAGGTCTTGAAGAATGAGGTCCTGACTAGTGTTGTGTTGTTCTTGAGTTCCAAACCTTCCATCTTGGTTCTAATTTTTTTTTAAATTTATTTATTTATTTTTCAATGGAACCTCTAATTTGGTCTCGAGACTGGTTCTTTGGATTTTTAAACCCTTTGGTTCTGGTCATTTTCATTACAATTTTTAGAACTAGTCCAATTTAAGACAAGATCCAGTTTCATTTCCATTACACACAACTGAACTTAAAAGAGGATGTGTCTTAATTTGTTCAACTAGTGCACACATTTCAAAATAGAAATTATATAATATTAATTATGTGCAACCAATCAAATGCAATAACTTGTTTAAATCTAGGGTTAAGTTTATAATCTTTTTTCAATAAATATCTTTTTTCAATTAAAGAATTTTGAACCTTTATAAAACAAGACAACACCCCCATTTCGTTTCAATTAAGTCTAAAAACTAAGCTAGTCTTTTACTTAGATTTCAAAGAAACTTGGAGTCTCCAGTCCAATTAAAGACTCTAGAACCTGACCTTATAACTTAACTAAACCTGCTAGAGTTCGAGAACCTGCCAACACTAGTCCTAACCAATGTTAGGTGGGGTACCCATTTAGGCAAGTAACATTTGTCAATTACAATTTCAATTAGCAAACACCAAACTGAAACTAGTTTTGATTTTTGGAACTGGAACAAGAGCTGGAGCTTGTTTTCATTTCCTTGAAGAATTGGACCTGGAGGAACTGGGTTCTCGGGTTCTATTTCTAAGTGTAGAACTAAAACCAAAATCTAAATTATTGAAAAATAGTGTTATTGGTAAAAAAATTAAATCACAACCAAGATTTAATTTGTAGAACTGGAATGGAGATTCTTCATAAAAGTAAAGAATCGGCAAACACTAGACCATACTAGTGTTATCGGCCTGTTAAATGTTTTTTTTTTCATAACTGGCCGGGTTGGTTATCAAAAAAAATTTAAATTCAAGCCCACTGGTTATCAATTTCACTATCAAAGTTATACCCGTTGGTTATCAATTCATTCAAGTATTTTGTGATTATAACTGCTGGTTGTGCATAAGGTTGCCTTGAGAACCACAGGTTATACTATCTAGGTAGGGGAGGTTATAGGATTTCAAAAAAATTATCATGAACATGTTTAGGGTTTTAGGATTGATAACCTACTTAGATGAAATTTCAATAATCTGGGTAGGTTATTAAAATTTGAAAAGTAAACATTCAACTGGTAGGTTATCTATTCATTTTCAAAAATAATCAATAACCGGATGGTAGGTTATCAATAATCAGGGGTTTCTCAATAACCTGCCAACACTAGATCATAACAACTACTAGACTCATTGGCCTGGTTCACTAAGGCCAAAATTTGGTCTTTTTTGGTCACCTCAGAAGCTTCAGTTGTAAAAACCTTCAAACTTCAGTTTTCTTTTGCTTTGCTGGAAAAGATCATTTCAAGACTTTCACACCCCTTCATTTTGCAGCTGAAGGTTGGAGATTTTGGAAGCTCATTCCATTCAGCTCCTACTCCAGCCCATCACCTGCCCAACAGTGATTTTTTGAACAGATTTTGCCGAAAATTTCCTCAAAACAATCCAGAATTGTTTTTTTGGAGAAGTGTGTTTTTCCTTTTCTTCAGCGTAAATTGCATGAAATTCTCTCTTTTTTAAAAAAATCACCATATTTTCAATATTACAAAATTGAAAATGAAACCCTGCTGCCCAATCATTTTCTTTTCTTCCTTGCCTAAAATTTTCAGCAAGGATAGTTATTTTGTGAATATGAGGTTGTTGGTGTGTTTAAAGACTATATTCTTTCCCTCCATTATAAGATTTATGACATTTGTAACTTACTCCTCATTTGAAGTTTGTAGTTACAATACAAGTAAGAGTGTGATGTAGGCCACATGACAAGCACAACGAAGGGCATAGTTATACAAAGCCGTCTGGGACTAACTCAAGGCATATGCAGCTAAGGTAGGTAAGATGGACCCTCAAAAGACATGGAGAACCAATTCTTAAGCTCCTCCTCGGAGAGGGGACCTTGAAGGGGTACTATGAGCACAACCCATTCTTTTAGTTTTGTTGAATCCTTGAGTGTGAACCTACCATGTATGTTAGCAAAGTGCAAGAGATCAAGATCAAATCCAATAATCGATGATTACATTAAGTTAGGCAAGTAGGTAACAATTACAAGAGGATTCATTTACATTTAGAAAATATATAACAAGGATTGATGACCTCCTTTGATCTTGTAAAAATCAAGGGTTGTTGAACTATGACACTGTTACACAAAATGGTGTTAGGTTATTGCTTCCAAATTTGTGGACCTTTTCTTTTTTTGTGAAGATATGGGTGAATTTTTGCACTTAGTTGCGAGGTATCAAAATTCCACAGTGAAGAGTAGGTGTTTTGAAAAACTTTAAAATTTGGCTGATTTTTTTTAGTGTAGTCGAAAAATATTTTACCAGGTGCAATATTAGAGTTATCCATAAAGTCACCCTGTCTTCACCCTCTCTTTGGGCCTCTTGTCAACCCCTCTCCGCACTTTCAGTGGTATCTGCAAAGTAAGGACATTTTATTAAATCTGAGTATGAAATGCCGAAATTCAGCATTTTGAGAGTAGTTATAGTAGAGTGAGGAGCAGTGAAAATATATGTAGCAGCAGTGCAGGCGGTCAGGAAAAAGGAAAGACAGGATGAAACTCAGTTTACCACCAAAATTGGTGGAAAAACTAGTTTGGGTCCTAGTTATTTCGTTTTATAAACTGGCCATTCTCAGCCCCTAAAAATGTGACTTTACCAATAACTCTAATAGTGTCCCAATCGGCATTTAAAAAAGTGAAAAGGCCACACAGAGACAGGTGTTTTGCTTTTTGAAATGCCTGCATTACTTTTTTAATCTTTTATTGTGATACCCAGGGGGTACCTTTCAGATACCCACCACATATCATGGGAAACAAATCTAAGAAAAAATGGATGATGGTTTTTATGTCTTGTAAAGCCATTGGCTGCGTGCACTATTGAATTTGGGCCTGCCTTTGCTCCATCTCACATAGGCCTATTGACATGCCCTTCTCATTAAGAGATGTCTTCAGCAGAGTGGGCCTCATATTTAGACCACCTTAGTGGGGCACTAATACCATGTGAGGCACCTTAGATATGGCTCTGTGAGGTTCAACTCTTTTAGGAGTCAGGTAAAATCCGAACTAATGTATCTGGGTTGATTAAGGTAGTGAGCTCAAGTTTGCATCAACCAAGAGGACGATTGGGGGGTGTCCTGGGGATTATAGTGCAAGCATTATCTCCTTAAAACCCTCAACGGACTATTAAGTGTTATTTGGGGCTGGCCCCCTAAAGTACTTGAGACTGTTAAGAGTTGTCTCTCTAAAGCTTGGAGGCCATCAAGAGAGGGTTGGCCTTGGTACAACTTGGTGTTCTTCCGACTTAAGTCCACTTCAGGCCAACTCAGGGAGTTGGTCTCAAAAAGCCTTGGGGCAACTTGCTGTTGCCCCACTTTCAAGTCTTTTGGCTGACTCTGGGAGTTGGGCCCAGCGTGGCTCCAAGTTAGACTAGTTCTTAGTCTCGTTAGCAAGGTCTAGCCAGTCTAGGTAGAGAGTCTAAGTCTGTCCTGAGTGGTTGAAACTTTGAGATTAATCAAGTGTGTCATAGGATGTGCAAGTAACTAGGAACTAAAAAGACAACACGAGGAGCTTGGCATGGCACATCGAACACAAAGTGACAAGCAAAAAAGTGCGATACATCTGGTTTCTGGTAATGCTAACAACGGCCTTAGGTGTTACCTTACATATAATGCCCACTCCTATGGGCGATTCATTTTTCAAACACTCACTTATGAATTTTATTGTTTCTTGTAAAATTTGGAAGGTATCCACATGGTATCATGGGAAATAAATTACAAATAAAAATACACGCCCATGTTTTTACACTTGGTAAAACCCTTGGGTGTGATCTTTACTAGAATTAGTCCTGTGCTTAGCTCTACCTTGTGTGAGCCCTTATTCCGGTAAAGCCCACAATTGAGGGCTTTACCCTACACTAAATGGTGTGAAAAGTTGTCTTGTTAGTCCCATATGACACACATTCTTTGTTTCAATGATCCTTCAAGTTTATTGAGTTCCCTTCTGAAAACCCAAACAGCCTTCCATGATCCAAAAACCTTTGTAGAGAAATGTGGGTTTACTTATTTATTTCTACCAATACACCAATGATATTCAAGAATCTTAATGGGTTTGTCCTTTTCTTTGTCCATGTATGTTCATATGAAAGCATGTTGGATTGAGTGTTCCCAAGCCAAAATGAAGAATGACTCCAAAGCTTAATAATTCAACGTAACTTGCAAATCGCTCTTCAACCTTTTGTCATGGAGTGTTAGTGCCTTGTTTTCAAAGTTGGACACTTTGCAACCATTGTAACTGAGGCAACATTATTGCTCAATTTTTCTCCTAAAATACTCTAAATCCTTTTGGTCCCACACCCCAGCAAGCTGGGTGGGCTATTATGGGCATGTAATTGTCTTTGGGATGACCGATCAGGTAGGGAATTGAACCCACTACCACTTACAAGCCAGGTTTAAATCCTAACCTAACACCAACCCTGGTACCGATAAGGAATTGGGGCTTACTAAATATAGGAGCTACCTATCGACCCCATTCCTCATGTCATGAAACATGTGAGGCATACTCTGATGGCTGCAAACAATAGCACTACAAAATTGTCAGAAAAGTGTTTGAATTAACCACGAACCTTAGATGGGAAGTTTACAAGCTAAGATACCTAATTGGGAAGAAAATGAAAAAAACTAGTGACAAACTTCCCAAGATGAGAGTGGAGTAGATTCAAATATCTTCACCAAACTGTTATGAGGGACCAGGTGCTATAGAAGCAAGTGCTCTACATGTAACACGTATAAGTTAAATGATGCTTCTACATGTGGGACACAGCAGGTGTTGTCTAATCTTGGAGCCCAACCCACCACCGCCCATGTTTAAGTTCTGAAAGCACCCAAATGTTAAAGCATTCAGAGACATTGCCTTGTGTATTTGGCAGGCACCTTACATGCATGAATACCACCACTACTGGAATTCACAACACAGGACAGACACCTTAGGCCAAATCCTTAAGAGTGGCAATTACACCTGCACCTACTTGTAAAGCATAAGCACCTCTCACTTGGAATGACTCTAACCTGCTCCGACTCTTTTTAGTGCAATCAGAAAGCACCTGACTGAGCATAATTTTTCTCTGTTGTTTGTTTGCAGGGCATTTCAAAAATGCCTCACCCTAGGGCTACAACCTACACATTCTAACACGTGGCAAAAATTTAGATATCTCGGAAACCAAAAGGGCAAACCAAAAGAAAACTTCCTTTGAAAACTAATTTACATAGGTATTGTGTTTACATCTAGACTTGGTATGAATTTTGCATTACCTTGATCTCTGTCCCCACTTGACAGAAAAATGTCTTTGTGGATGAAATGTCTTGTTGTTCTTCATTTATTTATGCTGCAAGGAACAAGTCTTGGTCAGATTCTTCACTGTGAATGCACAGATCAGTGAAGATCAGTTCGAAAGTAGCTCTTGAAGGATGGGTTGTGGTTACCTATTTATAGTCAGGGTTTTGACTTCAGAGTCTGGACGTTTCAACTGAACATTTGAACTTTGAATCTAAAGAACATGAAGAAATTTTCTTTACATGTTCATTTTTGTCAAACATCTTTAGGACAACTGACACCCGCCAAGTTCGGTAGAGTGTTTTTTTGAGCTTCCTGCCTTTATTGTTACCAACTGGAAACAGACTCTCACATTCACCGGATGAGACTCTGATGCGCTTCCAAAAGTATGCTACTTGACAATCTGTCAGAAGTCGTGCACGTGTGTGTTGAAGCGCACTGTCTCCCCCAATTCTCTCCGAGTCACTACAATCTTCTTCACTATAAGTCAACCAACACCCATGCTCCTTGTCCACCACGGTGGTTGTTCCATAATGCTGGCAGTGCTGCTGATTCAATCTGGCCGATCCTCTGCTATTCACTTTAGCTGATTTAGTAACAGGTAGCAAATTGAGCTAGAAGGGTAGGCCCGACCCTTCTGCCCTAAATTTCAGTGCGTGTGAGCTTCCATTGTGGAAGATTTCTTCCATTTGGAAAGATCCTTGTTGAGTTCCTTGTGCCTGACAATGGTCGTCTAAATACACTACAAAACGAATTAGGGCAAGCTTTTTAGTTGTTATGCTAGTGTGAAGTGGCACCCCACCACCAGTGCACGATGGATGGTGTGTGGACAGGAAACACTTTTTCATTGTATTCATTTACCAAGAACCACAATGGTTAGTTACAAACTAACAAGTAACAACTTTTTTTTAACTCAATTCATTATTAAAAATTGTCCACAAGGAAGGCAACCCTAGGCTACTAGGGTAAACAATAAAAAGCCAATTAAGTTTGACAGGTTTACATCACAATTCATTACTTGAATGTAAAGCTATAGGAAGTCACTCTTTGTATATTTTATGAAACATATGGAATAGAAGGGGTTTTTTTTATATGCTATAAGTTTGTGAAATATTTTTAAAATATTTTAATAAATTAAAATTATCTTAAATACATTTAAAACATATTTTCATGATTTAATTTTAGGCACCCAATTTTAGTTTTTTTTTTTTTTTTTTTTAATTTTTTTATTCCCCACCCAAAATTATTAATAATTTTCATTATACAAATCAAAAAAAAATTTTATAGCATAAAAAAA
>Ga0116231_10002579_pt1 | contig 37890 bp, 17 predicted proteins | sample S1TSphgellanicum_2_FD_89695 | JGI IMG/M metagenome (GOLD analysis project Ga0116231, IMG submission 89695) | Host-associated microbial communities from peat moss isolated from Minnesota, USA - S1T2_Fd - Sphagnum magellanicum MG | ecosystem: Host-associated > Plants > Peat moss > Unclassified...
AAAAAAAAATTTCCCAAAAATTTGTTCCCCCCCCCCCCCCCCCCAAAGCCTTCACAATTCACCTCCCACTGGAGAGGGTATTGCCATTACATGTTTATACCACCTAGGCTAACCACCACCAACAGTCTGTTTCTTGGGGGACATGTGAGCCCACAATTGCCAACCATCCTCACTAGCCATTCAGTCAGTGATTAAATGGTGTGTGCTCACAATCCAATATGGAGCCTGCACTGCACACAATTCAAGTTCAGTCATGGCCTGTTAATGAGTACAAGAAAATCAGAAGACATCACATGGCTAGCTGATGATTGAAAGAAGAGCAGAAGCCAGCATTAGGAGAATGATCTCTAGGCACTCCTAGACAGTTTAGCATTTTGGCTCTGAAAGAGAACAATAATATTGTAGGATGGCAAATGGAAAAAGATGAGGCGACACAAATGCCCCAAGTGACTGTCACAGTTTACATTTGTTCACTCTTTCTGATGGCCAGAAACACATGAGAACAAAAAGATAACTTATTCTCTTGGACAAATGATAAATTGTCCTATGGTTGACAATGGGTGCAAGGATTGATGTGTGTCACCTCTTAAGATTCAGGTCACATCGTTTTCAGCCCTCCCATCTTGCACCCAATCCCATTGTTGACAGAGCTAATAGAGCGAGCTTATCATTTGAACCAAATTTCAGCTCACATGTCTTCAAGTCTACTTTCTCATGGATTGTCTTAATCCCTTGTTGGCCTCCTAAAACACCTGTCAGTTGTTCAATCTCACTAGCCTTGTTTCTCTTGACCTGTTGGAGCTCCTTCAGCTGACAATTCTCATCAGTCAAATCCAATAACTTATTTTGCAAACCCTCAATCTCATCCACATAGTACCTGCATTTCTTTTGAATGTCCTCATCTAATGCTGCCTTGAGGTACTCCAATTGTGGATTAGACTTCTTCAAAATGTACTCTCGGAATAGGTTAGATTCCGCTATTGTACTTAAAGATGAAATCAACAACTTGTCATAATTCTCAAGCCTGAAGTTGTCATCAATGATCTTCTCTCCCAACCTTGCAATCTTTTTCTCTTTTGCAGCAATGATTTTCTCATACTTCTTCCTAGTCTCCCTCTGCTTGAGCTTGGCAACTCTCAATTTTCTCTCCAAATTAAGTGCTACTTCTTCCCACTCGCTCTTCTGTTTTTTGTGATCAGATTGGATCTTCTCAACCTGGACGGACAGCTTTGTCGTCATGTTGGCAACCTGTTGCCTCAAGTCATCATTTTCCTTCATGGTGTTTCTGGCTACAGCTATATCAGGCAAGTAAGAATGCAATTTTAAGATGCTACTCTCAAGGCTCATCAATTCAACCATCCTATCTCGTTTCTTTGATTGGGGTTTCTTGAGCTCTGGAGTCTTCACACCAAGATCTGCAGCCACATCCAGCTCTGTTGTTGATGATGGCATTTTAGGGTTAGGGTTCCGTAAGTCATATCTCCTGGTAGCTGCCGATGAGGTCAACTTCTTCAACTCTTCTCCCACGGCGCACTCCAGGTTGTTGTTGGCCTTGCTCTTCCTCAGCCTCTGAGTAACAGGTTGCACAACTTCAACCTGATCCGAATTACCTGACACAGTTGGAGCTACACTATCTCTTTCCTCTGTTGCCATCATGTTAACTTGACACCGTAGGTCTCTCCCATGCAAAGGATTTGCTACCTGCATAAGCACATAATCTTCCTGGATCCAGGGTATGCATCTCATGACTAACATTGTAATGGCCGGTGCCACAAATGTCCCAGTAACAGATTTATCCCTCAAGTAACTGAATTCTCGCTTCAGATTGCTCAAGAACATGGTAGCCATGTCCACATTCATGGTTTCTGCATAGGCTAGAGCTTGAATTGTGCCTCCTGCCATCAAGAAAGTCTTCTTCTTCATGTTAAAAGATTCATTCAAACCTCTCAACCTAAGCTTATAAGCACCGTGTGCTTTGTCAATTAAGTAACCCTCATCCTTCTTCAAAGCTTCCCAGGGAACCATATGGCCGACGGCCGATCTGTGTGCTTCACTCGCCAGCTCTGCTTTCAACACTACATCCTCATCACTCTCGCCGGGCAACCCAAACACCTCCATGACCAAACCCTTGGAAACCACGACCGGGATTCCCCTCACCACGGAGCTCAATCCATCTTTCTGAATGTTTTTCACGAACTCCCTCACTATAGGTTCATGATAACGCACCCAATTCTTGCTGTAGAAAGTGTCCAGTTTCACTTTGCGCACCCACTCAAAGTCCCCGCTTCTCTTCCACTCACCCATGCCTACCAATTGCAACAACTCCGGCATGCTGTACATGGGCTTCTTGTTCCCCGCAACCCTAACCCCGGCAAGGCGATTGCCGTTGTCCAATTTGTCGCCTTCCTTCTTGGGTTTCTTCACATCTACCTCCTCTTGCGTAGATCCCTCACGGGATCGCTTCGTATTCGTCATCTCTGCTGCAAATCACCAGCATCATAAACTGCAATTTTGCAACCTCTCTGCGCCAGAAACCAACGCCTGCAAGAAGTCATCTCACAACACTCCCCTGCCCCCGGGCCCTAAGGAACAATAATACGTACATTTCGTATACTTGTCAAAGTATGTGGTATTCTACGTAATAATTGATTTCACTACATGATAATAATTTTTTTTAGAGGTCTTCAAATTATTTGAAAATGACATTTTTATGGATTTTTTAAAAATAAAAATACACAAATTTTTGGGTAATAATGAGATTTTTTCAAAAAATTATATTAACATGTAAATCTTGATTTTTAAAATATTTTCCTTGAATGAGCATTCATATTTGATAATGTCACCTTGACTAGACGCTTTTGGCTCATTTTAATGAAACACACTCTTGAATCAACCTGGAAGATCACCCTTGCCAAGGTGTGTGAAAGGTTAGCAAAAATGTCAATGACTCCCCCATTGCGATAAATAAATGAGGTTCCTTCAATTTTACCTAAACCTTCGCAAATATTCATGCAAATTTTTCCATTTCTTCCATACACTGGGGGGAACATTAGCAAAATAACAACTTATGTGGTTTATATCAAGTTGGTAGCAAAAACACACTAGTTAGTTGTGTTCTTGATCGTGGTTTTTCAAACTTGTCATTAGCACTACTAGCCCTATCAAAATGGGTGTATTTGAAACATTTCCAATAACAATAAAATCGACACCAACAAAAAAATATTATTTGCAAATTTGTGAATATCACTAGTCGAATTTCATAAAGTACCTTTCATATTAGAGTTATATCCAGAAAGTCAAGCATACACAGCACTGGAAGCTTATGTTTGCCCACTTGATTCATGAGATGTAATTGTGAAGATGGCACTAAAATTTAATAAACCAGCCCAATGGGGCTCAAATTTGCATTTTGCTCTTTGTTGACTTGGCATGATGAAACGTGAATTCCATCCAAGTTCCTCTGAATTTGCTCATCACAAACTCATTGAGCTTTTTGCATTTGTGTGTTTCCGTGATCTCATTCCTTTTTTTATTTTTGTAAGTGGAGGTGAGTGTGGAATGGAGTGCAATGTTGTATAGGAGTTCCAAAACCCACAACTTAGCAACTTCAAAAGTTATATAAGATGCAAATAGAAGAGAAGAGAGAGAGAGAAGAAGTGTTACAAAGGAGCTTCTTATAATAATCTATATGAGGGTGTTAAGTGTGGGTGCCAACAACTAAACTAAGAGAAGAGGCACCATTGGAGTGCCCATTTTCTTGGAAAGTTCAGCACAAGCCTAAACCAAAGGAGTTTAACTCATGTTCACATACAAGCCAATTGTTTCAAACTCTACAACAAGGTTCCACACTTTATTTTTTCTTTTAGGTCAGATTTAGCCCAACCATAGAGAGCTCATGGTTCTAGTGGCTCAGGCAAGAGGACAATGAGTTTTTATGATTGTCTCACTAAAGACCTTGCCTTGCCTTTTAGCAAGCATTTCTCCTTTTGTTGTGGTAATTTTTCATATGTTGTTGCAAGCTTTGTGAATTTAAAAAAAAAATTAACTAGTGCATGGCTTAAATAATCTTTAAAACAATATGAACGTGAATTTTCACGAGACCAAGAAAACTTGTTTTGCCTTCAAAAACATAAGAACTTGTATTGCTTTGTACCCAAGGTTTTTTTTTTTTTTTTTTTAAATTTTTTAAATAGGTGGATTGACAATGATCCACAAAAGGAATGAACCAAATTTGGTTAGAAATTATGCAAGACAACTAAATTTTCTTTTGGAACCATACCTAGTTTTGTTGAACTAATGAATTCTCTCTAAAAATGGTGACTTCTAAAAAACTTTCCTCAAAATGTGACAACTTTCGTATATTTTTTCCATAAAAACCTTTTGTTCAATTTGCAATGAAATTTCTAATTTCCACAATTTAAAGTTTTACCAAAAATAAATAAAAATAATGTTTTTACCACAAAACATCATAGCCATGAACTCCTTTGCTTGTACCCAACATGCCTCTCCCTTTTTTAACATATACTTTCATGGTTGGACATATTATCAATCATTTGCTTATTGACCTTTCAATGATGTGGCATTTTCATCAAGTAAACCAGGTTGGGTGTAAGGTTGTGGATGATATCATGGAATGACATACCTTTTAAATTATGAAATATCTCATTTCTTATTGTCGCTTAATTGTAGCAAAAGGAATCTTAAAACATTTTCTTAAACAATGCTTGTAATTAAAAATCAAATATTTAAAAATTTGTTTGCTAGATGATTTAACAATGAACATTTTGTTTGTAAATCCAAACTATTACATGACTTTAATTTCATCTTACATGTATGTGTATGCATGACATTGAAGTTGATTTTCCCTTTGGGGTTTGATGTTCATTTAACACCTCCTTTATGATCTATTCTAGTTTTGTAGGTACTTAATTAAACTTGATTTGCTCTTGGGGGTTTTGATGTTCATTTTGCATATCCAATATGGCCTATTTTATTTTGTATGTAACTAATTGAACTCGATTTGCACTATTGAGGTTTGATGCTCATTTGACACATTCAACATGACATATCTCAATTCCATTGGTATTATTTGCCCTAATGAGGTATTATGTGCATTTGGTGTATTCAATATGATTGTTCTAAATATATAAACATTTAATTGAATTCTTGATTTGCCATTGCAAAGTTTGATGGGTGAAAGCACACTATGAACACCCTTTTATGTAGTCAAATTGTAAGGTTTTCATGGGTGAGTGTTTTTGAGCCTAAACCATGTCAACACTAAGAAAAAAATTCACAATGTTTTTGCATATTATGGTAATACATAACCAAGCAATAGAATAGAAAATAGTTTAATTGCTTATTGTATATATCATGGTGGATTGAAGTATATTTGTACAAAAAAATACATCTAATTGTGTGTTAAAAAATACAAATATACTCCAAAAATAATTGAAATGATTTTTAGCCTTTATGAAATTTGTAATATATATTTCACATGTCTTGAATCATGTTTGTGAACCATTTGAAAAGTTTGGTACTTTTCATCTCATGAATGGGTTTTTCCAAAGCATTAACCATAAATATGCGATAAATTAAAATGTTAACAATTAAACATTTTGAAATGGAACATGACACTCATTGTGAGTTGGGCCAATACATAAAATCCCTTTCAAACATTTATTGGATGATTGATGAAACCAAATACCTATTGTAGTCTAAATTTTGAAATGAATTATATTATATTATGTATACCATAAATATACCCATAATTTCTTGAATTTAAATGATTAATTTTTTTTTATAAAAATCAAACAATATTATATAACATTAGGGTCCAAATTCTTTAAGGTGTACTAAAATTTTGTCAGAACATCACCATTTTCTGTCTTTTTTACCTAGTCCATTTTACCATGTAAAAACACATTTGTGGATGATTATGATGGAATCTAAAAATTGTAATGGCTTAAAATATAGTCCTCTTGAAAATTTTGACAACTTTTGATTCATTATTTTTATGGGGATCAAAATATAGGGTTAAAAAGGACTACAGCAAGGACTATGCCTTTTTCGTTTTGTGTGGTACACCTTAAAGGATTTTCACTCATTAATTTTGTGAAAATAATAATCCTAAGGCCTGAAACTAGGTCACCATAATGTGTTTTCACCTTAATGTTCATTCGACATATCTAATATGACATATATTCTAGTTTTTCAAATAAGTAATTGAATTTGATTTGCCATTGGGGGCTCTAATGTTTATTTGGTACATCCAATATGTTTTTTTTTGGTTTTATTGGTAATTAATTGAACTTGAATTGCCTTTAGGGAGTCTAATCTTCATTTGACACATTCAATATGACCTATTTTTATTTTATATATGTTGCATGAAATTGAATTTGATTGAACTTAGTGGGTATGTTATTCAATTAACAACTATTTTAGTTCATTTATTTTGGTTTGATAGTTACATACTAAACTTCATTTGCCCTAATGAGATTTAATGTTCATATAACATATATCCTTTTTATTTATTTGGGTTATGTATGAATGAAATTAAACTTGATTTTCCCTTGGGGGTTTGACAACCATTTGGCACATCCTTTACTATGAAAAATTGTGTTCGTGAAAACTTCATTACCCTGCAACTAGGTGTCCGAGGCAATTAATGTGCAATTATGTTACAAATATTCCATGGAAATATGTGGGAATTTTTTTTAAATGCTTTGTTAAAAACTCATAGTTAGTTCTATTGTAATTCCATGTTAGTTGTAAGATGAACCCCTATATGGATGTAATATGCACCATACATACAATTGTGATCAATTGTATTTTGACTTTGTGGGTAAGTTGCATGAAAAATGTACGTGGCAACCACCATATAGCAAAAATGTAGCATTCAATGAATAACTACCTTGCAACTAGCGTTTAACATTGATACGTACAATCATGCCATGTGTGTGCATTGTCATCATCCATTAGATCTAAAAAATTTAATTTTTTTACAACTAATTATCAACTGCCATGCAACTAGATGTCCTTTGCAAATGGTGTACAATTAAATTTCAACTACTTATGTAAATTTCAATTTTCAAATTTGTACAAAATATGTGACACATGATAATTGGGTCTTTATAAATCTTGCAACTTACATTTACAATTGTTACGCACTTGTGTCCAGTGTCAAACAAATATAAAGGATGAATAAGTTGTTTCTTATGAGGCAACTAGAAGACATTATATAGTAATCTTTTGCATTTCATTTAAATTTATTTTAGAGAATGAAATGTTCAAGTTTTTAAAATAGAATTTTCATTTTCATTTAAATAACATGAAGTGAAGACATTTGTTTTTATATTGTTCATTTTTTATTTGAACATTTTTTTTTAATCGATTAAAACAATCAAAGTTTTATTCTTGATGATTGTGTAAAACTTTTTAGTTTTTTGATGTAATGAGTAAAAATATTCAAGTTTAACACCCATGGTGTTTTGGGCATTTATAATATCATTCAATATTCTTGTGTAGAAAAATATTTTGCTCCTAGGTTATTGGTTTTTATACAACTAAAATGAAATGTTGATTATGAATTTTAAAGGGTGCAAGTCCCAAAGCATCTAAGTTCAATAAACTTTTATGCTAAACCAAAAACAAAAGTGAAAGTAAGTTTACATCTACACATGATAAATTCAAAACCAATGTATTCCATTTTTTTATGACACCTTAATTTGAATTTGAATAGTTGTTTGTAAATGAGATTAAAAAAATGTTGTATTACCAATGTCATTGTCTTGTACATGTTTAACTAAATCCTCCATAATAAATTCAATATCTTCTAGCCTAAATTATAGAAAATTGTGTCTACCAAGACTATGTTACAATGTGGTAAGTAATAATTCCTAACCAAGGTTCTCTAAACAAGTTTATAAAAGTTCCTATAACTGCATATTTAAATGCAAATTAACTATACATGTATTGTTAGTATGAACAAAGATTATTCTTGCGTGTACTAATTATTTCAATTTAAATTCTACAAATAATTCTAAATATAATTTACAACAATTCCTTCATGAAAACCTTCAAAGCTTGCATCAAAAATCTAAAAAACATACATACATCTCTCTTTAAGCTCAAAACATATCTATATATATACCCACAAACAAGGGGTGAAAGAAGATATTCCAAAAATTCCCACCAAAATCCCAATTTTAAAATAATAACTCATTAGTTGTTAACTAAACTACTCTTTGTTTATGCACAACCTATCCTCTTATCCTTTTAAAATTACCATGCCTATACTTTGGATTCCATTCTTGAAATCCTTGTAATATATTTGTAAAGTAATGCTAAGGTGAGCTACAAATATTACCTTTGAACTACTACCAAATAACACTCCATTGCAAACACCTTTTGTTCATGTGTTGGTTGGTCAATGGACACCTATTGTTTGGCTGACTAATTCATTATAAATTTGGTTGTAACACTACAACCACCACTTGTTGGGTTACTTGTACCACCTACTCCAACAATGTTTCCTATTGTGGTTCTTGTGTAAACCGATTGGACAACTTGTCCAATTGCTATTCCTATCTAGCTTGTTCGCTTTTATGTAATGTTTGAAATGGTGTGATGAACTCATCAAATTGTGATTTTTAATATTTAGTAGCAACCTATTGTTGAATCTCCACTAAAAGAATTTCCTCCTAGAACTTTATGAACTTAACACCTCTTTTCATCTCTACCAATTGTTCAATGTCTTGCTTAAGTTTTGGAGGTTGTTGTACATGTTCATATTCTTATTCATGAGTTGTGCCACTAGGTCCTACTTCACTAAACAAAAGGCTACCAAATAATGTTTGGGGATGTACATAATGGAAATACGAAAACACCTCTTGATATGCCTTTTATTGATGCATGTACATGTTTTCATCCTTCTTTGCCTGCTTGAAAACATCTTTTGAATCATCTCAAAACATGTCTTACATTGATTTTTATAATTTATCTAACTTAGGATTTTAACACCCATTACTAGAAACTACATCCTAAATCACTAAAACATTCCACCCAATAACTTGTTGGGTGATGACACCACTAACAATTTCACTATACGAAACAATACCAATGAATCTAGACCATTAAATCAAACAATACAAAGTAACATTAATGGATGATGTGCCAACCATCAACAATTTCACATCCTGATTACATCCTAGTTAGGAAGGACATATGCAACTAGTCACTCATGAGTTGCTAAACCCATGTCGTTTCACCCATTTAATCACAAAGGACATTTAGTCATAAAACTTAATCATTTTATCAACTAGGATTTTTTTATTTTGGTTTAATATTGAAATTACATGTCATTGATAACCTTGGTATGACATGTAAAATGCATGTCATCTCAACTTAGTCGTTTTATTCGATTAAGTGTTACAAAAGACACCTTGATGGATGGATGACATGTGTCAAAAATTTATAAACACATTATGAATCATTACACATAACCAAAATTCAACCTAATTTAGCCCATGTAGCTAGCGTAACCAAAAGTTAACCTAGTTTAACTTAACTAGGTTAAACAACCTCATTTAGCTCACCTAACCAAAAATCAACCTAATTTAATTTAGTTAGGTTAGCTACTTATGTTAAGTAACCTAGGTTACCTAACCTAGGTTAGGTGGCATAGATTAAAAATAAATGTCGAACTCCTAATCCAAGAAGCCTAAACTAGGTTACTTAACCTAAATCAAGTGGCCTAGGTATCATAGGTTGCAAGAATGAGGACTTGAACCCCTCACCTTCATTTTGAGGTTCAAGTCTTCATCCATTACACTACCACATTTTTTTATTCTAATTATATTTAACACAAAATTATAAAGCTCAAAATTTTTTGCCTTGAATTAATCTTAGCCACCCTAGGTTGACTTAGGTCAACCTAGGTCAACCTACTTACTACTTACCAACCTAACCTAGACCTCCATAGGTTGACTTAAGTGAAGTGGTTTGTCAACCTATGCTATTTATTAACCTAGCCTAAATGCCTAAATCAAGAGTTATGTATCACCTTTTTCAAAATGACTATTAATATTGTAGTCATAAGTACAATTAACAATAGATTATTTAGTACACATACACATGCATGTGAATTCATGACTTCAAAAACCTCATGGTACACAAAAAAAATGGCATGCCATGACAAATATTGGTGCCATAAATTCAAAACACACAAAATCATGGATTGCCATGAAAATTTGTGACACATTGTTGCCAAATGGCATGCCATGTCATCATCACATGGAAGATTGAGTTGTTATTAATCACAAATGACAACAATATTTTCAACTAGTTAATAAATGAAATCAATTCACCAAATCAATGACACGAATCATGATGTGAAGTTAGTGTCACAAATCATGAGGTGTTGCGACTACTAGTCAACTTCATTACCATGTGGCATACCATGTTAGCATCACACAACCATAAGTTGTTATTATTCACCAAAAGTTGCAAGAATGAATGGAATTTTGTTATTACCTAATTTTGGATGATTAAAAATACATTTATGATATTTTGATATTTGTGTAAAAACCATCAAATCATAATATTGACTATAGTCACAAAATGATAATGCCATGTGGCACCACAATGTCTTTTACAATCATTAACATGAACTTGTAGTTACAATTATAGTAAAAGAAAACAATAGTTATTTTATTAACTAGTTGTAAAACTCAAGATGTGTTGTTGTGAATTAAGAGGTCATACATACATTATGTGGTACTTATGTAAGTTAAATTATACATAGGTTATAGGTCTTGAAATGAGGTTGTATGTAGGCTTTTAAGGTAGGCTCAGTTGTACATATGTAAATTAAGTTGGACATACATAAGTAGGTTAGCCTATGTACATACATAGGTTGACCTACTACGTAGTTAGGTTAAGCTAGGCATACCTAAGTCTACATAGATTAATATTATAGGTCATACTAGGTAGGCCTAGTTAAATGAGCCTACATTGACTTAGATAAACCTAGGATAACTTAAATAAACCTAGGATAGCTTAGGTCACCTTCAATCAGCTTAGGTTTACCATAAAAAATGTGATGTAATGGTTAAGGATTTGAACCTTCAATGTGGAAGTGAAGGGTTGAAGTTGTCACACCTGCAAACCAATTGTATTAGGCTACAAAACTACCTAGCTTGGTTAAGTTAAGGTTCCTATCCTCTAAGTTCATTTTGGCTTAAATAACTTGAGGTACTTAGCATAGGTTGTTGAACATAAAGTAGTTAGCTTAGGCTATGGTACCTAACCTAAATTAAACATGTGACAACATAGCAATAAACCACATATATACATGTACGAACCACCCATATAATTGATTAAACCACCAAACAACCATTATATCAAAGGTGGTTAGGTGGAAAATGCGTGGATGGATTGCTACTTCCTATTTGTCCTTATCTTTCATTAGCTTCTGCTACTTGTGTGCTTCCACTTGAACTTGTTACAATGACTTCTCCAACTTGTTCTCCACTTCAACATGTTTGTTCACTAGTTTGAATCCAAAAAATTTTAATGGCTCTATTCATTTGTTAACTATATTAAGCCATTTGTTGAAACATACCTACAACCTTATGTGTGGATTCACCTTTCCTCTTGTTTGCATACCATTTGGTGTATGGAAACCTGGTGTTATTCCTAGAGAACTAGTTCTTGATGATTAACCAAATGTTTTATAAGTAAAACATTCAAGAATGTAAGAACCCAATGTTGATTGTGGTATGTTTTCAATGACCACCTATGCAATTCATGGTATTGGTTAGTTAAATAATTCTATAAGTTTGCCTTTGATGACCACTAATGCCCCTTTTGGCACTAGTTGGTTTTATTCATTTGGAGGTTTGTTTTCAATAATCTCATGTATTTTTTTGGTACATGTTAGAAGGTTTGTTCACATGACCTATCTTCAGAGGTCACCTACTCCATTTTTGGTGAAAGTTGACCATAGATATCTATTAGTAGTCCATGTTCCCATTCTAGTGAGAACAATAAAAGGTGTTGGAGACCATTCTTGCTTCATTGTCCTTTTTGCTTGTCATGCAAAGAACATTGGTGGAGGAGTTGCCTTTTTTGCCCCATTGGAACTTGTTGTTTCACTAGTTCTGTTTATGGTTCTTCCATTGCACTATGCATTCATGGACATTTTCATTTGATGACAACATCTTCAGCATATTTTTCCTCATCATCAAACTAAACTATCATGGAAGGTGTAGTTCTTTTTCTTCACCTTTCATGACGTTGTTTTTATCTAGGTGACATATTAATTTTGACCTTTCACCAAATACATAATAATTATTTACACATTTGCTTCACGTTTTGAGTACTAGTTCAAGTTTTTCGTATTTCAACTTCTTGCATTTGTTCTATTTCCTCCTTTGGAAATCATTCCTATATAAACACCTCAATAATAGGTTTCTAAAGGTAATAATAGGTGGACATTAGCACAAATAGACGTCTATGAAAAATAAGGAGTTTTGCAACTAGCCTTGCAACTCAACTAAAACAATTCATTTTCAACTACTATGTAACTCCATTATAATTGCATTTGTGATGTCATGTTGATATCATTGATTGTCATCCATCTATTAGAATATATAAAGTGGCACTATGAAGATTTTTGGACATAAAAATGATTTTCTTTTTGAAATATTCATTTCCATCGTTCATTATAATTATTAATCATGGTTTGAGATTGTGACACATGGCACAATAAGAAATTGCCACATGGCATATTAATTATATTTTAGAATAAATAAATAAATATAAATATTTATTTTCATAGCTAAGTAGGTCATTCATAACCATAGGTAGGTTGGTTAGTAGGTCTTAAGACCTACATAACTATGTATTTACCTAGGACCTACTTACATACCTACCTACATAGGTAGGTAAAAAAATGGGACCTACTTACTTACATAGGTAAATAAGTAGGTAGGAAAACACAATATTAAGTGAACTAAAGAATAACCATGATTTTTGTTTTTTAAATTTATGTTTTGCCTTTAGGTTAAACTTTTTTGAGCTCATCCCAAAATGACACTTATATTTTAATGTGAGAATATGAAAAAATAAACCTTATTTATATAGTTTGTAACATGGGATTAAAAGACAAAGCATATGGGTTAAATCTTTTAGTTGTTTTTAAATTACAAATTAAGTTGTAATTGAGTTGCAATTATAACATTTAAATGCTTAGGGCAAACCAAATCCAAAGGGAGGGCTCCATTGTTTCTAGTGTCTTACTGGTGCCTCTAGGGCACTAAAAATTGTCAAAAAAAAATAAAATTGAAAAATTCATGGCCCCATAAAGTAGAGGGGGCCAAAAATTCAAAAAAAAACCACCAAATGTTACAAAGGCTAGTTTCCGAACACCTAAAAAAATCCTTGTATGTTCTTTTGTTGTTATTAGTTTTAAAACGATTTATAGAATTTCAAGTGGCATTCTTGTAACACTTTAAATTGTTTAAAATTAATAAGAAATAAAAAAGTTATGAAATTTGAAAGTATGAGGGGTCATTAAAAGAAATTTTGTCATTTGCAACCAAGAAATCTACGACTACAAGTCCTAAATGACAATATGTATGACTTTAGTCATAAATATTACTTTGGATTTTATGTGTTAAAAAATATAGTCATACATTAACGGGGCATGTGACTAATAGATGACGAGGTGGTAACAAAATGGGGGATGTTAGTTTTCATCACTTTTATTTCATCTATATGGCATCCATGATTGATGACAAAGTGAACGGATGTCCAATTGTCATTATAATGATTAAAAAATGATTATAAATCATTTGATATAAACATAGACAACCCTACCCTCACCCCCCACCTACCTATGTACCTATTTATTTACCTACCCACCCTCCCACCTACGTACTACCCATTTACCCAACCACCTACCTACCTATTATCCACTTACTTACCTACTCACCCACATGCCCACCTACCTACTTACTTACTACCCATTTATTTCCCTACCTATTTACTTACCCACCCACTCACCTGCCTACCTACCTACCTACTATCCACTTACCCACCCACCTACCTATCTACGTTCCTATGCACCCACCCACCTATCTACCTACCCATCCATCCATCCACCCACCCACCTACATACCTATGTACTTCTTATTTATTTCTTACCTTCCCACCTACCCACCTGCACATCCACCTACTTACCTACCTACCTACCCACCCACCCACCCATCTATTTACTTACCTACCCACTCACCCATTTACCTACTTCATCAACCTACTTACTTATTTACCTACCTTTTATTTCCTATTTTTTTTAACCTACCCACTTTCTACTTATGTAACGATATGAAATAAACATATGAAATAAAAAACTTGACCAAACTTAAACACCTTTTGATGTTGTAGTCCATTGGTAAAGACTTGGTTTATCATTGTGAAGGTGAAGGGTTCAGTTTTTAATACTTCCAACCTATGTGCATTCCTAAGGGGCTAGGGTGTAAATAGGTTATTAAAGTAGTTACACATGTAGGTTACATAGGTTACATAAGTTAAGTTAAGTAGGTTAAGCTACTACCTACCTACCTACCTACCTATTAAAAATACTTTGTGTTTGCCAATCATATTTTAATCATTCATTATATGACACCTCATCATTATATATGGTTTGTCCCTATGACTTGTTGTTTATGACTATATGATGAAAAGTGCCACATCAAACATTAATTAACCAGTTGTCCTTTATTATTCATCCATTACAACTAAGGGCTTTTAATCATATAATGTCTAGTATGACTACAAAATCAGTCATATATGGAGTTATAGATTTAAAAAAAAAATTTAATGGGTCCAAAAAAGGAAAAAAAGGAAAATAAAATGTTTTGTAAGTTGGGAGGTTTATTTTTCTTCTTGTTATTTTTTCATTACTCCTTTTCCTTTACATTTCAAATATGATTTCTAAAGCTTGAAGTAACATTCCCATAACATTTTAAATCATTTAAAATGAAACACATATGATGAAGATATAAATAATTGATGAATATATATATTTATTAAGTTATAAATAATTATATTATAGTCATAACATAATTGAATAATACTACTTTAGTAGTGGCGTATTAATGGCTTTATTAATTGTATTAATAGGAGTCATAATTGAAAACTAGTTGCAAAAGTATTCCATAATGGGTGGTGGAAATGTGGACACGTGGCATGATTGCATCTATGTACATTGTAACTAGTTGCAACGTAGTTGATTTAGTGGCACATTTACAATAGTTCTAATGCAACTCTTGAAAAAATCAAACATGGTTGACTACATAAGTATGTATGATGTGTGTAAATTACCATATAGAAGACCCATTTTCAATTCACTTACTACTATAATACAACTAATTGATTTTTTAACGTGACAATTTATTTATTAATACACAATATTTTTAGGGGAATAATTGCACACTAATTGTGATACTCAAGAGATAGTTGCATAACAGTTGTATATGAATTGTTTTTGGAGTTTTCGTTGCAAGGTAGTGTGGTTTTGATGGATGTAATTTTCTCATAGTGGACATGTTATAAGGGATGGATAAAATCATGTCCACCAAGGATGTTTACAATTCATCCTTTGTAAACATTCTTGGTGGACACGACTTTATTCGTCCCATTTAACATGTTTGTTTGTGCCAATGTCCATTTCTAAAGCTCCTCATACATTTGAATACAATATTTGCCCAATCCATATCATTGCTTTAATTTGATGTCATGAAAGCAATGACATTCCTATTGTTAAAATAAAACACCTTCTCTTTTTGATAAATTATTTACAAAATAACAACAAACATGATATTATAATGAACCATCATCTTGGACATTGTCCATTGTTCCTTGCAAATCCACATGTGCTTTTGGCCCCATTATAATATGCTTTAATGTTCTTTCTGCTTTATCCTCGAAATAGATTGATAATATCTATTCTCCCTTGTCAAAAAATATGAATTCTACAATGATTGCATCCCTATTAATACATATTACCTTCTCAATTACTCTTGCAAAATTTTTGTCATCTATGGTAACCTTCCATGTATTTAAAAATAAATTAGCAACTCATGTTGGGTCCATTCTAATTTATTTCAAACAACCTTACCAAACCAACACAATTAGCCCAATGGCACTCCTTGCCCATACCTATCTAAGCTTGTATGCATTCCAACTCTACAATAAGTTTTTGTAATGCTTTAACAAACCAATCTTGATCTTCCTTTTTTTACCATTGTCTTCTCCTATTTCTTAGAAAAACAATTAGTGACTTGGTACATGTTTATTTTTGTTACTTGTTTCCTTTACCCTTTGTGAATCTCATGTGGCTTGTTTGTATTGTTTTAAAGATGGTTTTGCAATATGTTCTTTTGTGACAAGTTGCTCAAGCGCAATTGGTTATTTTCTTTCAAGTATAATATCCCCACAATCATTGCGAGTTGTCTTCATGTTTTTACTTGTCTTTTGTGCAAATTCCAAAATAATTCTTCCACCTCTTTCTTGTTATTAGTTGTTGCATTTTGCTACTACGTAATGTAATCTTTGTCTTTGTTTGTATTCTCATTTGGTTTTGGTGTGTAGTCGCTTGGAGGCATTGGTCGTAAGTGTCATGAAAAACATGTAATCTCCAATGGAAATACATATAAAAACTTTGAAGTTCTTTCATTTTCTATTTTTTCCTTCTCCTTTTGCATTCTCTTCTTTTCCTTCATTACAATTCGTGTAATGCAATGTAAACAATCAACAAAGCTTTCAGTGCTCATGACTCTCTGTAGGCATATGTAAAATGCCAAGAAAACAATGGGAAAAATGAGGGCTAACTATTTTTTGCCACATCAATTATTACTAAATTCATAATTGTCATGTAACTTCTGTACATTTTTAAGGTTCATAATTCAAATTGCCAATAACATTTCTTGGTTGCATCCTTTCTTGGTGGCACATCAATAACCTACACATGCACAACTAATAATGGATTAAAATATTCATTAGTGTCCACTTATGAGAACACATCAATAGTGTTGATTTCATGACTAATAGTTATGATATCTACTAATGATAGTACATCATCAACTTGTTCCCTAATGCCTCTACTGAAATGCTGTGATTGATTGCGCTTTCTAATGGTGACACATCAACTACCAATCTATTACCAAAAACATTTGATTACAAACTTCTTATTGCACAATGATACAATGATATATGGCTTATCACAAAAGGTATTGAGACATGCTAGATTGCCTATTCAACAACCAAGTATAAGACTACATAATTCACATACATCTATGGTTTAAGTTTATTCACATTAACTACTATAGGATTGAGTTCAAATTTGCCCAAGGTAATTAGTAAAACAAGATTATTTGGCAACAAATCTTATATTTTGTACAGACCATACCCATGTTGGGTGGGTATTAGAAATGAAGTGACACCTTGCCCTGACCCTTTATTTAAATCTCAACAAAAATACCATAACAAGGTATTTGAATAAGCAAGGGTGCAATTTTTAGCTAAGTATTTTAGGTTTCCAAAAGAAAAATATTATAGGTTTTTAAGTTTCAAGTGGTGCCTCCACAATTGTTGATCCTAAGTTTTGTTAGTCAATTTTATTTTTTTGTGTTAAAGGTTAGAGCTTTGTGAATTTGTAAATTTGAGATTTTTTAAGCTTGCTTGGCTTCTCTTGTGCTGTTGGTTGGGTCTTTTTGTGTTTCATTCTTCTTATTTGTTCTTGTTTATTTTCCAAGTTTAGACATTTGTATTTGTGTTCATTTTTATTTTTAAAAGCACATAATGCAATCTCTAATGTGCTCAATTTCTTGTGATCGTCAAATTGTCATGTAGGTGAACTAATTTTTTTAATGTATTGATCATTGCTTTCCCTTTCTATTTTTGTTTGTCTTGTAATATTTAGTTGCATTCACCTTGTTCTTATTTGTTTATTTCATCTGCATCCTTGTTTTAATCTTTGAATTCAAATGGTGTAAATTTTATCATCATCTTCTTCTTGTGACCTATCCATCTTTTCAAATGACCTAAGATCCCATGTTTGTTTTTCATGAGTCCCCTTTTTTCATGTCAAATCCTTATGTTAGGTATAACATTTTTTCAATATTTCGGTTACATTGTGTTTGTTAAAAAATGATCCCATTTGCATTTGAGCTTGTTTTTATCTTTGAACAAAGCTCGATGGTTGTTCTTTGTTGCTCTTGATTGTCATCAAGTTTAAAACTAAAGAAGCTCTTCCTTTCATGTTTGGTATTTTAAAAATCTATTATGATGACCTTTTAATACTCTTTGCAATTCTTTTGGCACATTAAAAAAATCCACAAAGTAACCTTGTCTTTGAATCCTCCTTTCACCTCCTACCTTTTATTTCAACTTCAAACCTTGCTATTCCCAAAAAGAAGAAATTTTATAGAATCATGGTTGGAATTTAGTGCCACAATATTTAATACATGAGATTTGAAATAATTATGGTAGAAATAAACACAAGAATAATGAAGATGCTTAAGAAAAAATAAAATAATGATAGGGTGAAACTTATATTATATTAAATTTTTTGGCAATTTGAGTTTCATTTCTTGTTTAAAAGCAATGTATTTTTTTATTTTAAGAAAATTTTCACCCCCTTAATGACAAAACTCAGGGCATTAATACTATGTTTCTTTCACTTTATAAAATTTTCTATAGTACTTAATAATATAATGTTAGGATGTTATGATTTTATTATTATTATCTACATGTTCGTCCATGTTTATCTTCCGAAGGCACAACTTATGACTTGCTCTACAAGAAACCACATTATATCATGATGAAGCCAATACTTCCCAAAACTAGGTTAAGGTTTCATGTTAGGGATTACACCAAATCCACCATGTGGCAAAAAAAGGTCACTTAAGATACCATGTTAGGTATAATATACAAAATAGTGAATATCAACAAATTAGCAAAACTGTGTGCACATATATAAATTTATACTTGACATGTGGACTTGATATACTTACAAATGTTGAGTCATTTGAGTATCAATCACATGATAATATGAATCACACATGAGTTTCATGTTATACTAATGCAATGTCTCAACCCAATTTCACCAACTAGGCCATTTGGGTGTGTCAATGGTGCAATGTTTTGGTGGAACATGCATTGATTGTTTACACTTAACACAAGACCTTAACATATTTTCAAGAGTTGTGTTGATTGTTTGGGTGTGTTTGGCAAAATGTGTTGGTGGTTATACGAGATGCCAAATCCTAATATGACAATTGGGTGATTTATGTGTTGTTTGATTGAGTGATTGATGATGAAGAATCATGAGTTGAATGTTATAACTTATACATAAGGCAACAAGACCTTAACTTGTTTTGGACAACTTGCTAGATTTTGGTGCACCTCATAAGTTTTTTTGTCATATAACATATCCATCAAAATGTCTCATATCCATTCATGCTGCAGCCCTTTCATAGGGGTGAATGCACCTACTCATTATACCACACCTAAATGTTGGTGAGGAAGTGAAGGTTTGAAGCCATTGCATTCCCAGTTCCAAACTAATTCTTTCTTTTTCTTTTTGTTTTCCTCAACCAATCCTTATTTAACACCGAACATTAGTTGCAAGTATGATATATATCAAGTCCATTCAGTCTACAAAAGGGCCTAATTGCTCTCATTATGAAAAAGTTTTGTCTACTACTCTTCTCTTATAGCCTTCACAAGGTTGAAAAATATGGCAAGGTTGGGAACATATAGTTGGGACCACTGCGTCTGTGCAAAGTGATCATGATAGCATCTTGATCATGGAAACATTTGAAAGATCATCAGAGGACAAATACAATGCAAGACTTGTGTGACTACTTCTGGAAGAAATGGCATTCGTGCATAATTACCCTGAATACTGTTGGCATTTAGCTGTAGGAATTTGCCAGGGGTTGTTATGCTACAGATATGGGAGGTTTACTACATACAGCTCACTCAATTGACAAAAAAATGGGAGGTTAAGGAACTCATGCCTCAACTACTGGATATCCATTTCCTACTTCCCTTCTTCAAGAGAGGTGGCATCAACTTAAGAAGTTGAACCCTTCATCCCAGTACCAAAGTATTGATATCCCTTGGATACCACAAAGAGCACACCTCACATGCCTAGGGCAAGACGGAGAGCAAATAAAAAGGAAGGCTCTATTTTCTTCCATTGTATACCACAATGGCCTTAAAAGGACTGGTCCACTTCATATGGACCTGTCAGTTTCAGGAAGGCCTTTTAAATTATGCGATCTATTTAAAGACTAACTCTACAAAGTAAGTCTTGCTACCGTGCCAAGGTGACCTGTCTTCCAATAATTAACACAGGGGGGCTATATGGGCCTGTAGAAATGCCTGACCTTGGGTTTGCCCGTCAGCCAGAACTTGAGGATGATTAAAAGGATCAAAGTTGCCCATCCAGCAGTCTCAAAAAGTGGCAAGGTCAGGCAGCAAGGTTTGAAGCCGTAGCATTCCCAGTTCCAAACCGCTCCTCGTCCATGTAGAAGCAAACCTCACGTGGAGACAATATTCGGATGCCCCGGACTGTGATTTTGAATTCCCTGAAAGCAACCACAATAAAGCCAGAGATCAATCAGTGTATCTTCTTCACTCCTGCTTGACAACTCCAAGCTACAGACTTCTTAGGTTTCCCAACATGCAATCGTAAATTTCTAGCTGAAATGGAGTTCCTTCCTTTTTCTCACTATTTCTTTCATGGTTTATTGGGAGTGGCATGAACTAGAAAAGAGCATTGTCTGTGTCCAAAATCTGTCTGGTCTTATGCCACACATTTCCAGCATAGATGTTGAGAACCATGAGCAGCTAATTCGGAATGTATATCTCTACTTCCTCTGCAAAGAAAAAATTTCTTTGGCAGGTGTGTCCTAGATGCTTCAGTATTTTGTGATGCTAAATGATGTGGCCAAACAAGAGAGAAATCTAGGACCACTGTGTCTATATGAAGAAACTTACTCCCAAGGGTCATCCCCGACAAGAAGGAGATCATTCTCATTATCCACAAAGACAAGTTTCCAGCCATGCTTTTGCTCCAACTGACCCTCTAAGTTGAACATGTGCGCCAGTTCACACCATAGTTCTTCATAGTTCCTAAAGCGATTTATATTGAGGGCCCGTGTTATTGACCCTAACTTGTACACCTGTCCACATCCACAATCCACAGGTCAGACACGACAAAGACTTGTGCCCACATCTGTTTAAACATACTTTCTATAGTACCTGTGAATAACTTTTCACAAGCTCTGAAATCTGATTCAGATACCCTTAGATATTTTCACAGCACAGAATAAGGGGTTCAATCTGTTGACAATAATGTAAAAACTGCATGCAATAGAGATCCTTGTGCACTAGCTCAAACATAAATCCCAGCAATTTTCCATTGTGATGGAGTGTCCCTTGGAACCAGTAAAGAGGCACTGCCTTGTGGACTTCATTTGATGCACTCACCAATGGCTTACCACATTGTACCTCTGCCAAATTGTAGCCCTCATGACATCTTCTTCAATGCTTAACCAGAACTGGGTAAGTATTGGGTGCAACAAACTTCTTACTCAACCTTTCACTTCACTTTTCAGGTATGATATGTTGTATTCAATAAAAGCAGGAATATTTGGTAGTGACTTACTGGATAGGGAGAAGAGTACCTTAGTGTAAGTTCGCATAGGCTTTGGTGGGCAAGGTATCACATGGCGCTTGTCCTCCAGGCCTGCTCTGATCAGAGTAGAGGAAGGATTCATTGCAAATTCTGCTGTCCCTACACTTGGGTGATAGCTGGAAGACCCAGAAAGTGGTTGCCGCCCCTGAGCTTCACTTTGTGGAGGGCATTTTGCCAGTCTTGGTAATGTTGATGATGATGGAGCTGGAGATGGACATCTCTTCGGAGCTGCCATAGGCCCCAATCCACCACCAGCACCAAATGCCAACTGGTTTTGAAGATCAAACTGAGATTGTTGGTCTTGTTCATTAAATGCATCCCTATATGCCCTCTGGTTTTGGCCTTGTATTGCTGAAGTAGAGATTCCCAGCTGATTGCTCAACTCTGTGAGGGAGGAAGTGCAAGGCACGTTGAGTGTGCCAGTTTGAGCACCACATGTTGTTGCTGCCAACATGTCCATTCTGTGTAATCTGGAATTGCTTGCAACAGGTTGAGACTCTGAATATGTGGAAGGAGTGTGCATTGGAGAATACCAAGAGGAGGATGACACCTGCGGCAATAAATTCCTTATTTCTTCTATGAGATGTTCTTGACTACAGTTACTGCAATATAACAAGATGAATCCCAATGAGCTGCAGGCCATACTCTTGGTCTCCATACACAAAAGGCCTCAAAAACTATGTGAAACCAAACCACGTGTGCAAAATGGAAACGAAAATATCTATGAGTTACCAACAACATGAACTGACTCAAAATGATACAGACTGGGGAGGAGGAATGGCATCATTGTCAATTTCACAAGAGATTCCTAGCCTGAACTTCCATTTGTAGTAATATCAGCAGCAGCAAAGAGTGTAAACCTGAAGCTCCCTAAGAACTGTGTTGTTCCTTTCTGGAAGGCAGGGTGATTGCTGCTGTTGCTGCTGCTGCCGAGCAGTCCCATTTTGACATGTCAGCAGCAAATTGGAGTAAGCTTGCTCATTGCCAAGTTCCTGCAAAGAGGAGGTGCTGGGGTGGGAATGAGAGACATTAGGGATGTTATTATGCAGGGAGGTGTAGGGACTAGAAGAGGAGGATGTGGGAGAGATGTTATTGTGCAGATCAGATTCGTTGTACAGGGGAGGGGTACGTATCAAAGGGAGAGGTAACCGGTGGGGAGACTGAGGATGAAGAGCAGGCGAAGAATGCAATAACCCAGCCGATGACTCAGAGGGCACTGGAAGATGTTGCCTGCTTTGCAAAGACGGCTGCTGCTGCTGCTGATGCGGTTGGTTTTGCAGATGATAGAAATGCTTCCCAGACTCAATGCCCCGAAGATCCTGCTCCATCAGACCATCCCAGTTAGAGAATTGAAGAAATGAGCACACATTTCCTTCAAATGGGTACCTCTCTATATCCCTCAGAAGATGATCACCTGTAAAGCTTCGGCAGCCAAGGCTCCATAGCCAGTGGCCGGTTGCACGTTGCAGCGAATTTCCGGTTGCTGACCGTGCGGAGGCCTCCGCTTGCAGCTCTCAACTCCAAATACTTGAGTAGTTACATGGGATTTTTGCTGCGGTATGTCCATCAAGGCGGCAGTAGTAGTATCATCAGCCGCACTGGTTCTTGACGTCCACCTTCGCTGCTGCTTCACATTCGCCTTCAAGTCTTCCGCCGCAAAGCAATTGCTCTTCCTCTTATCCTGTCACCACAGAAAGAGACACGACTTGGCCTTCTTCAAGTCTGCGCTTTCTCTTCCCCTTCTAGAGCTTGTTACTACAAGCAATTCTTGCATCCATCCAGACTACTCGTTGCACAAAAACACTTCTATTGCACTCTTCGTTTCGCCTCGTAATCTTGCAGGAAATCGTGAATGAGTGGTGCGCTTACCCCAGCAGCGACATGGATCACGCCGTTGTCCATGGCATAACAGAAACCTTCCTCCAGCCCCTTTGAAACCGCGGTGAAGTGTTGACAACACTAGACTACTTCAAGTGTCTGCGTGCACACTCTCTCTCTCTCACGCTCTCTCTCATGGCTTCTTCTCCATGGCGCTCGACAGCAGACAGTGCAGTGGCATTGCATGACTCTCAGTCGATCGTCAGGAGCGTCCAAGTCTATAGAGAAACGGCGGCAGATTTCTTTGGTGTTCTGCGGATCCTTCTGGACATGCACATGGTGGTTGCAACAGCAAGCACCAGAAGAAGCCGGAAAACAACTTGCCTACAAATGCAAGTACTCTCTTACCTCGCTCTTCTTGCTAAAACTGCTCCCTGCATGTCTTCCTAGTCCAAAAGGGGATACAAACTGCTTCCTCTCTCTTGGTGGACATCATCCTTCACAAAACCTGAGCACCGCATGCACGTGTATCCTTGTAACGGGAAGCAGAGAGGCTCAATCAAGTCAATGGTGCCAATGTCAACAGATGCACACAAACAAAACAGAAGACGTCCTATACACGAGTTATGCACTCAGATGTTTTTTTTCTTGCCAGTTCGCTTTGCGACACTTTCAAGAAGTTCTACGAAAGCTCCAATACTCGGCAGACCGGCAAATTGTTGCGACGGTAAACGATGACACAAGGAAGAATGTAAGCAAAACCACGGGCAATGCGCTGATCTAAGCTTTTGGAAAGCAACTACTATTGAGGAAAATTCATTGAGATCTACTTGCGGTTGACGAGTAGCAAAATGACAGAGTTTCCTGCCGATTCTTCTTCCTGCTCGTTACAGCTCGACTTGCGATCAAACGAACATTGCGCTCTACGTAGCATCACGTATTGACACTGCCACGAGCTCGCTCCCTCGCGGCATAACGAAATTCTGTAAAACAAGAATTTCGCAGAAAATCTCGATTTAAAGCAGAGTACACATCTTGACGTTCTGGCAACTGCTACAAGATGTGCTAAAAAACACACACACACAGTCTAGTGCTTGATTTAGCAAAATTTGAAATGGTTCTTCAATCCGAAACAGTTTTCCAAATGGCGTATTGAAGATGGAGTTTCCTTCCTGTCTTTCTCTCTTGTATTGAACAAGAAAATGCGTATTGAATATGGAGCTTCCTTCCTCTCTTTCTCTCTTGCACTGAACAAGAAAATGCGTATTGAATGTGGAGTTTCCTTCCTCTCTTTTTCTCTTGCACTAAACAAGAAGAAATGTGTATTGAATATGGAGTTTCCTTCTCTCTTTCTTTCTCTCTTTCTCTTTGGCACTGAGCAAGAAATAAGATTGTGAAAATCACAGCCAGCCAGCCAGGGTGAAACAAAACACAAGAGAACATGTAACATGTAGTCACACAGCCGCATACACAGAGTCACAGACGCAGGAAATTATGCAACTGGAACTTCTGAATGCACAAACCTTGCTGTACTAATAAAATCGAATTTTCAAACGCAAAAAAAGAGCATCCATTCCTTTCGTTCTCTTGCCCATAACAGGCGGTCCCCGTACAACAACAATAACAAAACTGGAGCAGCAGCCCGCAACTCCTTCTCTGCAACTGCGTCTTGTGCACACGCTGCTTTGCGGCGGCAGCAGCAGCAGCAGCAGCTCTTCACGACTGTTGCAGTCTACGGGATTCGAACACGCCACCACCGAGGTACTGGGCACAAGCCATTTTGGGACCTCGTTTGGGCACGTTTGAGGTCTCATCAAGTTTGAGGACTGGGTTGTAGTAAGTAGGTGTGAAAAGATAGCTAGCTAGTTAGGACAGTAGCTACTACCTAGTACTTTCATTTAGATTTATTTTCTATTTGGGAATAATAATAATATGAGAAACCACCCCTCTTTTCTCCCTTTTTTGAACATTTTCTTATTTTTAATATTTTTTTATAGAGAAAGTGGGGTTTTATGTCCTAAATCTTTTAGAATGGCATGGCATTCGCTACTTCCCTTTTGGAGGGAAAGGGGAGAAACTTGAAAGAGCTGTGGGAGGGAGGGAAGAAAAAAAAGAAAAAGAAAAAGAAAAAGAAAGAAAGAAAGAAAGAAAGAAGGGAATGAATAACAATGTCAGATTTTCTTTTCTTATTCCAAAATTTTTGTGATGTAGCTGAGGTGGTTATAATCCATAAGCAGATTTCAGCCAAATTTGGCTATCAACAAAATATTAAAGGAAGAGAATTTAAACATCCTTCTATGTTTTTGGCTACCCTACTAGAACCCATGTAAAACTCATAGAAATCAGTTGACTTTTTAAGATTTAATTTTTATTTATTTTGGGGTAATTTAGTTGATTTTTTCAAAAACTCATCGAATTTGAAACAATAAAATTTCCAAAAAAAAAATTGGAAAAAATACGAGAAAAAAAATTATTTATTTTTTTAATTAAATTTTTAAAAAAAAAGACTCTCAGAGGCTCTTGACATCATCACAAACTCTCTTTCCCACAAGCAAATTGTTTTCCAAAGAAACGAATCCTTAGAAAGTGGGGTCCCTTATTATGTCTTTAGGTTAACAAGTCTCAAACTTAAAAAAAATTTACTTATTGTTGGTTTCAGGGCACCGGCCATGACGTTTTGGGGGTCCCTCAAAAACTTTGGAGCTTTATGGTCTTTACGGCTACAACAAAAGCAACCCAAAATAAGACCCCACTTATCGATAATATTTTTATTTGTCTCAAGTTGCGACCAACAATGCCTATTGTGTGAAGCCAAAATTTGTCATCCAAATTTGATTCCGTGACTTCAAAGTGCGACATTGTGTTACAAGTTACAAGCATGTGAAGAAGCATCATCCCGAGAAGAATTCTCACATCCCCATATTTTGGTGTGTACAAAAAAAAGACGGCACTAAACATGTCCCATTTGTGACCATTTGAAAGAGGAACGGTTTTGTAAATTCTTTTCAAAAAGTGCCATACAATAATAATATGCATAAGTACGTCGTCTTCACCCCCTTTAGGTGGCCATTGTGGTTTTCCTTGGGTGTTAGTTAACCTTGGCTTTGTGTTGATGCCTAAAAACATAAAATATATTTGTGTTATTTATACAAATCATGCACCAAAACAACTAGCTATGTATTAATAGTAAAGCATTAAAAACAAAATTCCAAATTTTATTTCCATTCTTCATTCGAATTTCTTAAAATCATTCCTTGTGTTCAAACGAAACGAAACCCAACCCAAATACTTAAGGTCATTAATCTTTTTTCAAAAATATTTATTTTTCATGTTTTGAAATTAGGTGAAATTAGGTTACCATTTTGACAATTTTGAAATTAGTTGAAATTAGGTTACCCTTTTGACAATTCTGAAATTAGTTGAAATTAGGTTACCCTTTTGACAATTTTGAAATTAGGTGAAATTAGGTTACCATTTTGACAATTTTGAAATTAGGTGAAATTAGGGTTTCCTTTTGACAATTTTGAAATTAAGTGAGATTAGGTTACCCTTTTGATAATTTTGAAATTAGATGAAATAATAAATTTCTAAGTCTGGTTTGTGAGGTAAAGCACAAAAACTTTAGAAATTATTAATGTCTTTTGTGGCTTTTGAAACTTCTTAAACTTTTGCTCCAAACTTTTGGAGAACATGCACACAACAAGAACAAAGGACAATTATACTTTGGTTTGTAAAAGCGGAAATCTCCCTTTTTGTGAGGGCAATCACTTGAAAGTTATGCACTAAATAGATGTGCTTGCAAAAGAGGAATGAAATTCTTATTCTACATTTTGCTATGAAGAGGAGGGTTTGTTTGGGCGGGTCACTAAGAATAGTCTTGAGGAAAAAATATAATAAAATAAAATAAAAATGCATTTACATATTTTTGGGTATTGTTTGAATCTAAAGAAGATAATGTCCTGAACATCTTTGAGAGCATAAAATAAATCCAAATGTGCATTGGGATGCTTCTTTCCAAGGTACCACCACCAAAAATTCTTTAGGTTTGTAGGTTTGTTTTTTTTTTATTGTAGGTGGGGGCATTGAGAATTTTTACAGGTTTTGTCAAGCCCTAGGTTATGGTGTGTGCCATGTAGCATAGATCCACAAATTCTTATCAAAGCCATGTGCAATCACATGCAAAAGAGTAGGATATATTTTTGGGGGTCAAACTAACAAGTTGCAACAAAGCTAGTATTTTACAAAGGTTTTAGAACATTAAATTCAATATTCTACTCTTCTCTTCCCCCCTTGAAGTGTGGGAGTGGCACCCTTTTTTTTTTCTCTTTTTTGGGGTCTTTGTGTGAATTTATTCAAGAGTGGCAATGGAGGTTTGAGAAAAGAATTTGGTCCAAAAGAGGCATCATACGTGTGTTTCCAATCACGCATTTGGGGGGAAATTAGGTTCTCAATCATATTAAATGTGTCTCTTTAGACGATTTGAAATCGAATATGAAATTAAACTACTTAATTCACAACAATGCCAAGGCTACCTCTCGTGAGAATGGTGAGAATTATTTTGTGTTCATGGAAGCTTAGCAAATAGCCATTACATAGCCAAATAGAACTCAAACACAAGGTATTCAACTTGATTCCCATAGCCATTCTCAACACACTATTGCATGAACACTAGCAAATTGTTCATAATTGAGTAGAGCATGGCACCACTTTAAGGGAGGAAAATATGGATATGAAGGTGCATTCACACTTGGTGTTGAGGACTCTAGTATTAAGTCCCCTAACACCAAGCTAGTCATTTAGGACCTAAACCTATAAAGTATATACCATGAAGATTTTCTATTAAGTTAACATTCATTTAATATAAAACAATCACCCATTTAACATTGGGTGCCACCTAAGATGCCACCTAGATTTTCACTTAACACTGACTTAACATTAGGTGTGAATGCAGCTTCAGCTGTGTAACAGGTAAAAGAAAGTACAATGTACTCTAGCACACATTTTTCACACCTACCAACAAAGGGACCAATAATGACCTGGGACAATCCAGTTGCAGGGGATTTGCACTAGCTTCACAGCTATCACTCATCTTACTTATAATTTAGATCTCTTTTGGAAGGGATTGTGGCCCCTTGGAAGGGGTGGATTAGAATACAATTGTATCATCATTCAAATTTCAAAGAGGAAAATGATCAAAGAATTGGAGAATTTGACATAAGTGTAGGGGTAAAGCCATAGCATGGGAGCATTCCCAAGATGTGGCATCGGATGAGGCAATAGCCGAGGAGTTCAGCCTCACACTTTGGGAATGGACTTTACCCATCCTAAAGCACGAGGCAAAAGCCATCATGAACCTAATTAAATGTATGAAGATCATGAGGTGTAGGAGGGGGAAGGTTCTTACACCTACTCCTTGGTTTAGTGGGAGGGATCTTACACCTACAAGTAGGTAGCATATAAGGTCATATAATTTTCGTCCCATCCTTAAAGGGTAAGAAAAAAAAATTCCTCTTTTCTAGGAGGGATATTTGTTACCATAACGTAAATGTACCCTTCAAATACACTAGGATTTTTCCTTCGAGTCCTTTACGGTTGTGTAAAATCATACACAAGTAAGTACATGGTAAAGGTGCAAGCTAAATGTGCTCAAAGCTTCATAGACAAAAATCCGACCAACTCAATTGTTGAATTTTAGTAGTAACTTGCCTAAATCAAAAAATGGGACCAAATTGTAGGATGCTAAAATCAAGCACTTATTGATAATTTCAATAGCCAAACATCAACCAAAGTTTAAGAAAAATCACCAGATTTCTGCACATGGTTCAAGTAGGTAGCCAAAAATATAGAATGATGTTTACATTTTTTTGAAACTTTTATATTTAGTTTGTAGCCAAATTTGGGTGAATCTTCCTATGGTTGATTGCCACTTTGGCTATATCACAAAATTGACCAATTTTTTTTAATTTTTTTTCACAGTCACTTATAATAGTACAAGATTAATGGACCTGATCCCATAGATTTCTCGACCATGAGATTATCTGATCCACCCACATCCTCTATTTTGGGCTCTTATTAAACCCTAAACCCACATCCAACATAGAGTGCTAATGATTTCCCACTATTTCAAAGTGGTACCTAATGTGTAGGTGCTATTTTTTATTGGTGCTGGTGGAGATGATCTCAAAAACCTACAAATTACAAAGACGAGGAGGAGGAGGAGGGCAATAATAATGTGTCCGCAATTTTCATGGATCAATGGATGAATAAGTAACAATAAGAAGCATATGATGATGAGCTAGTGGAATTCGAATCCACCATCAATTAATTGGTAAGTTGCCTAAGCTATCTATGTACAAGCATTTGCCACATCCACCCACCAACTTCATACATACGACACTTGCAATTTATTCTTTCTACTAACTAAAGTACTCTTCATTCAAAGAGAGTTTAACCTTTTGCTCACATGACAATGCCTGGGATCTGTAGTACTCTTACCTCACACTTTTAGTCATCTTCTTTAGTGAAAAGCAGGTGATAGAAATCCATGTGTGTGTATATATATGTGTGTGTGTGTGAAGTATGGTTTTGTGTCCTACACAAAGCTTCAATAAAAAAACTACTTTTTATTTATTTATCATTTAATAAAAACTAGCCTAAGGATCACAATTTTTTTTTAAAATTTATATTTAGAAAGTTGGGCTACAATAATTTTGTTAATGAGTTAGTAGTGTGGGACAAAACATTCACTCTCTCTCACACACCCATGAAATGATTCTCTATTAAATCGCACAAGGCTCAGCAGGTGTGTGTGTTTTAATAGAGCTTACCTATCATCAACTCACCTGCAACATTACTTTTTGTCAGTTACAAAACAAACCCACATCCATAATCCTAGTACTCCAAAATCTTGATTGTTAGTTCCATTATTAGTGCACGCCCCCCTTTGATAAATAAACAAATAGTCTTCCCCCTCCTCCTCCTCCTCCTCCTCCTCCAACCCCACCCCCCAATCATCTTCTAATCTCATTCATAACTTATGCATTCTAGCACTTCTCTTGAGGACAAAATTAATATAGATAGTTAGATATGCCATGAACCTTGCATTTCTTTTTCCATTGCATCCCCACCTTGATCTCACACATAGGAAAAGCCTATTACCACTGGCAAGCCCTCATGAGTAAGAAGGGTTTAACAAGGTGGTTTTCTAATGTTTAGGCCCCTTTTACACTATGGTGAGGGACCATGACCATGGTAATGTTGAGAGCCCTCAAAATGCATCCAAAGGCTGTCCAATGGAAATTCCGAAATCGTTTATGTGTGGGCGTGTGTTGTCTAGTGTAATGTGAAGTGAAAATAGATTTTATTGAGGTAGTGACATAATATAACATTGCAAAGAAAAGTAATTAAATTTTTTACGTAAATTTTAATTTTTAACTTGATATTCTATATAATTTTTTAAATGATTGGTTCAGGGTTTTTCTGTTTTTTTCCTTTTTTTCCTTCAATTTTCTTTCTTCATTTTTTTCATTTTTTTTCTTTTCAACACATAAGATCACCATGGATCATAGTAGAGAAAAAAAATTTGTCAAGAAAATCTGATTGAACACAACCTTTTGACCCTTGGGCTAATGAACTTTGTGCCCACCTTTTATTTTAAAATATTTTCTAAATATAAGAAAAAAATAAGTAATTTTTTTTGGCCAATCATGAATTTTTGGGACCATGGACTAACAAATATTGTGCACATTTTCAAATAATAATAATAATTTGAGAAAATTTATGTTAAAAAAATCCAACCAATCATGGATTTTTGGGCTCATGTTCTAACAAATGTCCAACACACTTCAAAAATATATAAGTTTAAACCATCAAAATTTGAGCAATCATGGTTTTTTGAATTCACGGTGTAACAAACTTCTTGTTAGGCCCACCTATTTGGACTTTTTGTCTAGCGCACCTCAAATAGGTGGGCCTAGCCACAAATTTGTTAAACCAAGGTGGGCTTGACAACAAGTCTATTAAACCATGAAACATTATCCGTAGTGCATTTAATGTTGATTTTTTATCCAATTACATTTCTTTGGTCCCTTGGTCCTTCAACCTTGTGTCAAGGAACTTGAACCTTGAAACGGTTTTTCCTTCAATCATATTTTTTGTGTGCTGATGGTCAAGGGCTTTTAAGCCTTAGTGTAAAGGGGGCTTTATACTTTTAGTGGAGAAGTTGTTGAATTTTCACTCATTTTGTGATTTGAAATTCATTAAAATCAAAATAATTTTTTAATAAAAAAAATGAATAGGGTTGTGTTGTAAATATTGTTGAATTTTTTTCAATGAATTGGGTTGCAAGGTAGATGCACACTACAATGGCTTAGTGTTAGCAACTTTTACGTTCAATAGAAGTCAAAATTCAAGCTTGGGACAATCCTGAGTTGGTCATTGCTTGCCTCTAATTGGTTGCATTGATGTCATGTTGTGGTAGGCACAATGGTATGTTACCTAGGTGGGGAACATGGAAATTAAATTATTTTTTTGGTTAGTTTTTTCCCTATTTACATTTCAATTGTCCATGGACTTAGGTCTTTTTTTTCCCACTTAAATCTTAGTCGTCAACAAACTTGGAAAACATTTTTTCATGTATTGTGCTTGTTGTGGTACTTCGTAGCAAAATCAATGCACCACATATATGTGTAATGTGGTGGCAAAACATTGATATGTAAGTTACACATAATTAACACTTGAGTGAAGGTACTATATAGTGTGCAACTTCTAGAAACTACAATAATGAACTCCATTTGTTTAATGTCATTATCAATGATGGTGGTTGTGGTTTGGGTGGGAAACACACCAAGATAAAAATAGAGGGAGCCACTACACATGCTTGTTATGTAGACCCCTTGTATGGAGCAAAACCAAACATTATCTTTGATAGGAAGTTTGAGTTTTTTCGGACAAGTTTCTTAGAGAAATATGGCATTAGCAACCAAGGGATAGCACTGAAAAGGTTGAAGATCGGGAAGGAGATAGAAGAGGAGGAGGTGGAAGCTTTGTTTAGACCTTACAACCATAATGGTTGTAGATATTTTCACAACGAGGACAAAGCATTCATTTCAAGGGTAAAGACATTGTGGATGATCATGCATCAACGAACCCAAGTGCCCAACATTCAAATGATTAATAAAGTTGAAGCTCATGGGATTGCGTATGAAATTAAAATGTGGAAGAAAGTGAATTGGCATGGTTTAGTAGAATGGACAATTCGTGACCAACTTCGTAAGCTACAATCTTTGGAGTCAATTTTGCAATGTGGGAAATTAGGGTTTATAACATATTAATTGAACTTTGTGGATTTAGATATGAAGGAGGAGGAAGGACTTGTGCTTCACAACAATATGTCAAAACCATCGAACAAATAAGAAATTCATGCTTTTAAAGAGACTCAAGTCCTATGCATTGGAAAGTGGCAAGAGTTTGTGTCTAATATACAATAAGACCTTCTAGCATTAGAAGGACAAGTCTTTTCATTACATACATTAAAAGATGAAGCTCAGAAGGAGTTCGAAAAGGTTGATGGCCAAGTTGAGTATCATTTGATGTTTATTGCATTAGGAAAAACAAAATTATCTTAATTGTAATCAAAACTTGATGCCCACATTTTGAATGTTTGTAAGTTTAGTTCTAAGAATAGTTTTGTAGAAGTGATTATAGTGGCTTTTGTTGAGCAAGAGTCCATGCAAAGGAAATTTGATTTGCAATTATGCTTTATCAAAAGTTTTAGATATTTGTCCCAAACAGGGGAGGATGAACATAGTAGATTATGGGTCAAGCAGGTCAAGTGAAGATGCATGGCGTTCTAGATCAATGAAGCTTGATACATGGAAGCGACACAAGGTTGCACTTTCTGTCTAAGTCCAAGCAATGACGATTGGGAATCAACACCCAATTCTAACTCTAGAGCCATTTTCTTTCTTGGGTTTGGATAGTGAAGATTATCTTGACCACCTTTCCTTAGTAATAGTGAGACCTCGCCCATTTTGTTAAAGGCTTTTTGAACCTACTTGGGATGTAAAGTTTGCTTCTTGCTAACATTCTTATCATTCTTGGTGCGCATTAAATCATTTTTCCACTTCTACTAAATGTTTGTTCAAAGGGTGTGGGCAAGAAATGCATCCAAATTGGTGGTTGCTTTCAAGAATGAAGAAACCATGTGTTAGTGAAAAAACGATGCCAAAAAACGATTGGACCACAACAATTCCTGGTTTGCTTCAGTTTGATGGTAAGTTTCAATTGCCATCTCCCCAACTTGATCGTTGTCTCTATTGTGTTTGTTATTGCTACATAATCATGATTTAGGGTTCAGGGTTTCAATTGTAAAAGCTTAATGAACTTAAAAACCTATCTTCAATTTTTGAACAAGTCATTACAAGTTTCCAAAATATGTGTATTAATCTACATATTAGTCAAGTGTCCATGGTTACATTAAATCTTCATAAATCCATGTGAAGATTCTCCATTTATGGTTTATGCTTGTAGTTTACAAGAACCATGAACATGTTAATAATCCATGTTTTCATTCAAGACCTTCTTTAGTTCTATAAGTTTGTGAAAGTCATTAAAGGGTTGTCTCGCATGATCACAAATATCTAATGAATTCTTATATGGAATCCCATATGTCATTGAAACTATCGCAACCCCACTTTGAGGGAAGTGTGAGGTCGTCACTCACACTCCAAAAATTCAAAACGCAATTGTAGGGGCCAAAACACCTCGCATTGAAATGTTATTTATACCATTGGAAATTTTTTGAAGTGTAGATGTCCAAAATGGCCTCGCATGAGCCATTTGAACATCCGTAACACAAGTTATGGTCGAAAGAAAAGCCGGGAGTCAAATTGGCAGTTTGACTCCCGACCACTAAAAGTCAGGAAATCAACCCGATCCTGGCGTGTTCAGGTGAAGTGCGACACACCGTTGGAAAGCTATCGAGGAAAGCTACAAGTTTGCTTTAAACCTTGTTCCAATCGAAGGTTGGAGCAAGAAGTTATGAACGCCCAAAGTACCAGGAGTCCAAACCGGGACAATTTCGGGACTCCACTTTGGGAGTCTCGAGAAAAAATGCCATTCGGATGCAAGTGTGGCGGTGAGACGTAGAGAATAATATATGGGGGAAGGTGGTGGCTTCCCCCGAGTCCGAGCTGTGGTGAGTCAAGTGAATCCAAGGTTGCCCGTGGCTTGTCCCAACACTAAAAGTGTTCCAAATGAGTACTAACCAACTTATTGGTTGGTTTTGGATGCAAAACCGAGTAACTAAATAGCTTGTCCCTCTTCCTAGTCTAATCCCAAAGCTTCTAGCACGCCCCTCTTACCCCCTTTAGTGTTGGAAGCTAGGAGCGTGCCCCGAATCCCCCGCATTTCCGCAACTTGAATGATTTAGCCCCAACTTGGGGTTAACTAGGGACTTGGGAGCACGTCAGAAACATTTCTAGATTATATTTATTATTTTCCCTAAAGCTGCATGTGTTGGGGCAATCAACATAAACTCTGATGTAGTTCATCTTGAATCCACAAGTTGTTAACAATCAATAGAACCTTAAGTTGGTCCAAGCATTTTCCATCTAAGTCCTATATGTTGTTGATAGACATTCATTCCTTGATGTATTCCAAACATGTTTTCCATCCATAATCTTGCATGTTCATGACAGTCACTAAAACCATTATGTCCAAATATAATCCATCTTTAGTCATTTTTTTGGGGGAAAGAATACTGAAATCCATGCAATTCTAGGTTCAGTCCTTTTTTTAAAAAAAAGTCACTCATGGTCCATGTAATTCCATCTTGAATCTAATGTTGATTTTGCAAAGTCATTAAAGCCTTATTGAAGTCCATGTAATTTTAGCTTCAATCCCTTTTTTTCTCCAAAAGTCACATGTGGTCCATGTAATTCCATTTTGAAAACCATCTTTACTTTGCAAAGTCATTCAAACTCTATTGAAGTCCATGTAATTCCAACTTCAGTCCCTTCTTTGTTGAAAGTCATTTGTTGTCCATGTAATTCCATCTTGAATCCCATGTTTATTTTGCAAAGTCACTAAAATTCTATTGAAATCCATGTAATTATAGTTCCAATCCCTTCTTTTGTTGAAAGTCATTTGTTGCCCATGTAATTCCATCTTGAATCCCATGTTTATTCTACAAAGGCACTAAAATTATATTGAAATCCATGTAATTTAGTTCCAATCCTTTTTTTTTTTATTGAAAAGCACTTATTATCCATGTAATTCCATTTTGAATCCCATGTATATTATGCAAAGTCGCTAAAACTCTATTGAAATTCATTTAAGTTCAGCTTTAGTCCCTTTTTTAAAAAAATTACAACACCCTTGCTATAGTCCATGTGGTTCCCAATGGCACTATAAATTCTCATCCCTAATGCTTTTGCCATCCACTACAACTTTGTGAATGTCCATAATTTTTCATCTTGAAAACCCTAAAAAGTCCATCCTAATCCCATATCAATATTGAAAGCTTGTGGACCTATCCCTAAATTGCATATAATATAATTCAGGGATATTAGTCCATGAGCCTGCGAGCATGAGCACATGAACAAAACTGAATTTTTAAAAAAAAAATTCTGTCCATGTTGACAAAATAATGGAAAATATTCTTTGACATGTAGGATAGAATATTTGTTGACATGAAGGGATATTTGCCACATGTCCATGGATGAATTTTATTATGAATGTTGCCAACAAACACTATTTCTACAAAAAAATTAACAAAAGAAATAGGGTCAAAACAATTTATGTTGGTTTCTTTCAAAACAATTCGACAAATGAAATGTTCAAGTCACACTTTGAAACCATACTTCATATTTCCTTATTATGAATTATATTCAAGCTCACCAACATTTAAACCATATAGAATGTTAAATTAATTCCCATAGACCCAACAAGAGGTATGTGTGAATTTGAACACTCATTGTTCATCAAGATGAAAAATTGAAATGGATGAAAAACTAAAATGATCAAGAACAAAATAAAATGGATGAAAATTTGAAATGATCTCTTGGTCCAAGTGTTTGACAAAAAAATTAAAATTGGAATGAGAGTTTAGGATTGAGGATGTCCAAGTTTGGTGGGAAAATGTTGGGAGATCGAAAGGGAACAATGGATTAAGTGGGGGAATGATGATATGAAAGCAAGGAATAATAGGGGGCAACAATTAGGAATGACAATATGAAACCGGAAGTGAAAAACAATGGGGGATGATAGGCTAACAAGAAGGAACAATGAATTGATGATGAAGAATGACAAGCTAATGATGGGGAACCACGAGGAAACTGAAATTTAGGAACTGTACCATAATAGCTTTTTGGGTTTGGAAGTAATTAAATTATTTCTGAAAATGTAGAATTTTTTCAGAAATTATTTGTTTGAAATGCTGAAAATTAAAGAAATTACATGGGAGAGAAAACTACAAAAAAAATTGATGAAATTGAGGAGCTTCTTATTTCAAGCCAATCCACCATTGGAGAGTGAGTATCCAATAATTGACAACATTTCTTTGTCCTATAATTTGGTGGAACATTATGTCTCTCCAATTTTGCTAAAATGTAATAATAAAAATTGTTGGAAATGGTTACATTATGTTAAAGATTCAAAGTTTTGAAAACCTGCCAAAGAAGTTCCTTATATTCATTGCCAAAATTTCATAAATTACTATTTTTACTACTGAAAAGGATTTTTGAAAAATTAAATATTTATTTGTCAACCAAGTGTCAAACTTAAAAAGGTATTACAATAGTTGTGACCCTTGGCAAAAAATATGTTGTGTAATCAATGTATGGACCTTATCTAACTAGTGGCATTGAAATTAATGTTTAAAAATCATTCAACAAAAGAAGGGTCTCATATGAGCATGGGTGTATATTCATGCTTAATTAGTTGAGGGTTGTGCCAAAAGTTTATTTATTTATTTTAAGGAGCCACTATGATTGGCCCATCATAATTTCTTTTGAAACATTGGGCACTCCCCAATCAAAGCAAAAAGGTGCTTCCCTTTGGCCCTTATAATTAATATACGTGAAAGTTCAACTTTGGTCAAAACATATGAAATAAAAGTGTGGTGCTATTTGGAACATTTGGGGAACACATTGAGAGTTAATGGGACACATTTGGAGTAACAAAAACCAAAAAGAAAATCCCCCCCCCCCCCCCCCCCCCCCCACCCACCTAAAATGCGAAAAGACATCACTCACTACTGTCGCTTGCATTTCTTTCTTTTTATCAATTTCAAAATAAAT
>Ga0116231_10002580_pt1 | contig 37884 bp, 29 predicted proteins | sample S1TSphgellanicum_2_FD_89695 | JGI IMG/M metagenome (GOLD analysis project Ga0116231, IMG submission 89695) | Host-associated microbial communities from peat moss isolated from Minnesota, USA - S1T2_Fd - Sphagnum magellanicum MG | ecosystem: Host-associated > Plants > Peat moss > Unclassified...
CATCATGATCACACGCTCCCACCCCCACCCCACCCCCACCTACTTTATAGACCCAAGCCAAGTCTGTTGTTATCTTTTGAAAAATTCCACCTGCGTTGGTGTGCAACCGTTGCATTACAAGAGGAGAACGGGCCAGGGATGGATGATTCTGCCGTGCAATAAGTACCGAAGCTCACAATGAACCAATGACGGCTGATTCTGCCCCGTAATATGTCCTTGGGGGCCACAGTAAAACCAGCAGGCACCAGCGCTCACTGTCCATTTGGGGAGCCCGTTATGAGCAGTGGTATGAGCGGTTATTTGAATTTGTGTAGAGAACCGCTGGTTTCGGTTATTCAAAGAAAAATCAGAATCAAAGAACCGGCTGATCTCGGGTATTTGAAAAAGCTCAAAGAACCTGCAGTTCCGTAAAAAAAACTTAACAGTTTTGTGAATGGCTAGTCATTTGATTCTTTTCAAAATTTTGAGAACCGTGGTTATATATACCGGAATCGGCTATTTGATTTTTTGAGAACCGCAATTATGAATCCCAAGAACGACCCTTATGAGAGACTCTGGTTGTCGGTTCCGGTTTGTGATAACCGCCCAACAGCTGGTTATGAGTTATGTCAAGGACAAGTCCCGGAGGTAGGTAGGTAGGTAGGTAGGATAAATAGATGCATTTAGATGGTTAGTAACAGTGGTAAAGGGTGATTCCGGTCGCAGAATCAGTGGAGTTGGAAAAGACTGATCAGAATCTGGAAAGTTCAATTCTATCACATAATCGACTGGAATCTACATATTATAACACCATCCCAATTAACCCTTGCTCTCAAACCATGGGGCCTCTGCTGCACTATTTGATATTATTAAAAAAGCCCCTTGACAAGGTGGTGTGCTTGTTCATTGTTTTCCCATTTGGCAAACTAATAGATCAAAAATTATTGAATTACATGTCTTGTTTTGTCTAAATACTAAGTGAATTTGTAAAGAGATAATTCACACAAACTCTGGAGTTAAGCTCACCTGGATCAGAATAGTATTGGGATGGGTGGACCCATACAAGAAGAAGTGTGTTAAATGCAATTGGGTCAAAGGAAAAATGGGCCCTACTACTTTTATGGTCAATTTTTGGTTCTATCATGGTTGGGAGGTTTGACCTTTAGTTAAAGGTTTTTTTTTTAATCTCTATGCTTTCACACTTGTCATTATTAAGAAGTTGAAACATTAGTTTACTCTTTTTTATCTCTTTTTTTTATGCTTTGACACTTTCTTTCTCCCTATCCTAAATGTTCCAAATATATATATATATATATATATATATATATATATATATATAATTTCACATTAGGTGTTTTTTTTTTTCTCTCTATGCTTCACACCTTCTTTCCTTATCTCTATCCTTGAGGCCAAATACATTGGTGTACATTCTTGCAAGTTTCTCAAGTTTCTACTACTTTTGAGCATTATTTTTAATCATATGAAAGCCCACCAAAAGGAATTGTTGTGTACCCAATCCAATAGTTGCAAATGTGTGTGTGTGTGTGTGTGTGTGTGTTTTATTTGTTGATCTTTTGGACTATAGCTTGGGTTATAAGTTAGTGTTTCCATTTTGGAGGTGACCTCACCGACCACTGAGGTTGGTTTAATAAAAACAATTTCACAAAGTGCCAAGTGGAGCTGAAAACTTAGGAATTGAACTTTCAAACCTCATGATGCTCAAGAAATACTAGTACAAGAACACTACAAAAACCCTTCATACTACAAGAACTAAAACAATCACAAATTTTGTGCATCCAACTTCAACTTTTGAAATACACTCTTAAAAAACTATTGGAATTTGAGGTACCTATTCAAATTGAATTTGTGCCAAATCTATGATGGGCCTTGGTGTTGAAAAGCTTTTTGGTATGGTAGTAGCCTAATCATTAGTAGCCTTTTTGTAGACACCAAATTGGGTAAAGAATGGTTAGAAATGCAAAAGTGAACGCTCTCAATGTGGGTGTGGTGGGGTTTTTGAAAAAGGAAACTCATCATAGGACACACACTCTAGCCTTGTAACAATGCATTAAATGCTCCATTACCTATCACTTTACACCCTATACTTGTATAAACCCCCTAACCATCAATACCTAAAATATAAAAAAATTAGTTTTTATTATCAAACATTTTTTGTATTAAAGTTTAAAATGAACGTTTATGAAAAGTTTTGTACAAATACATTATTTTATGATACTTGACATTGCAACATAATAGGAAGAAGAACAAAATGATTCATTTGAAGTGACCAAATATACTTATTACGAAACATAACTCTATGAACATTGAGTAGATGTCTCCTAATAAATTTATCTCATTTCCTCATTTCAAACAACATATTACCCACGATTGGTATAAATTTTCAAAATCTTTAAACATAATAATCAACTACTAAACATTTGATAATAGGTAATTTGATGGTGCATGGTTACCAAGAACAAAAAAAATCCATCAACAAGTTTTAACTTGGGCATTAAATGTCCTTTGATTATTAGTTTGCCTTAATTGATGATATTCTTATTATAAATTTAACCAAATATATATAATTAATGTTTATTACCCAAATCAAATACTTGCCCAATATTGGTTGATATGTAGTTATTATCAAAATCAAACACCCACCCAACATTTGTCAATAGCTGGTAGCTATTGTTTTAGCAATTTTTAAATACATATTGGCCTTCACATCTCGATATATTTGTCTAATCATTTTCAAACATTGACCAACATTTTTTTAATGTAATGTAAAACATGATAAGGAGGGCTTTAAAAGACATTTAAATCATCATTTTTATATTTTAAAAAAAATCTCATGATACTTGATAGATATCAAAGGGGAAAAAATGCAAGGGCAAGTGGACATTACATGTAGGAAAAAGATAGGTCCAAATTGCCTCCCGTGTTTTGAGGTGCTTAGGCACAACGTGGTAGCCCAAGCAATGAGCATTGAAAAATAAATAATGGTGCAAGGCCCTACCTTTTTAAATAATAAATTTATGCCATAATTCTCAAAGGGCATGAGCTTCCATAATAAAAAATTTCTTCCATTTTGGAAGATTTTCATTAAGTTTTTGCATTTGACAATGATTTTCTCAATATAATATAAAAATTAAGATAAGTTTCTATGCTAGGTAAAGTTTTCATAATAAAAATTTTAAACCTTCAACCTTGGGTTTTGCCCATAGGTGAAAAGTGTAAATGCCTTGTTCTTAGGACTTTAAATTAAGTATAAAATAATGTTCAAATTTTTGTAATGTAAATGGAGGGCACTATTTTTCTTCCATTTTCTAGGAATGTTTCAAAAAAATGGAGTGTATATGGGCTTTAAAAAAAAGAAATATATTTTTTAATGATCCCTCCATTATTTAAAACATCTTTTTTTTCTTTTTTTAACCCCTTGTGATATCCTATTGGTACATAACATCTATCATGGGAAAAAAATTACAAATAAGTTTTTACATAAAGTAATGCCCTTGCAGTTTACTTACCACTATCCACTTAATTCATTTTGATATCTTATTTAGGAGCTTTTGAAGCTTAATATGTTATTTCCAAGTAATCGTCTCATATTTTCATTTTGATTTTGCAAGTTTAACATGTATTATGAATAAATGAAGAGGACACCAATTACACTCCCTTTCAATATCTTCAACATAAGTGATATATCACTTTGCAATGGTAATATAATGCCATTGAAAAAATATGGTAATTTTTGCAAGCCCCAATAATCATTAGTATTTTGAAAATAGATTAGTGATACCAATAAATTTCAAGCCAAATTTCACAAATTGGTGTAATGGAATACCAAGTTCAACAAAAGGCTTTGTAAATAAAATGAAACAATAATGATTGTCTGTCTCACATATTTCATTTGTGTTTATCACAATTTTTCATGGAAACCACCAACCTTAATGCTACAATCGCATGGAAGGGAATAAGAAAGGGAATTTTGATGGTAAAGGAGGAGACTTAGCTTTGTAGGTCAGTGCTTTATGTGTCACAACATTCAATCATACAAAATGTGCAAAATAATCAATTTTTTAAAGAGAAAATTGTTCCACAACAATAGTCCTATTTGTTTTAGAGTATGCCCGATTAGAAATTTTAAACCAAATGGGGATCAATTAAACATGATGTGATAAAATTTTAGAACAACTGTCAAGTAGTGGATGTTTTCCATTAAAATGGTGTTTCCAATGAACATATGACTAAAAAACATTTAATCTTTCGAAATGAAGCACTCCATGAAAGGTATTTTCGTTTTCATGCATTGATTCTTTTAAATGGTCTTAATTGGGTAGAAACTAGAAAGGATAATAAGATTTGAGGGACCCCATGAAAAGAAATTGCTAGCTAACAAAGATATGAATTTAGTTGAAAATGTGGAAAATTTGTATAAATTTTAAAAATAGATGTGGAATCTTCAAGTGGGTCAAAAATGTTGAAATAAACATAAGTTTCATGAATAGTTATGGAGGAACAAAAAAACCAAAAGAAAAATGAATGTGTTTTTAAAACACACAAACAAAGGTCACAACTAACATGGCAATGGTTACATTCAAGGTGGCAGTGATAATGGAAGATTAAATTGCACTTGCACTTTTCCAAATGCAACCAAAAGAATTTTTAAATGTCAAAGCCCAAAAATATTTGTAGTAGTGATATGTTAAGAGTTTTTAAAAATGTAACAATGGCTTAAACTTGGCCCACCACCTTTGACGTCTTTAATGCCATCAGCAATCAATGCAATTACAACAAAAATCCTTTTTAGAAAAAAAAACAAACAAATGGGTGAAATTAGAGCTATTGATTTAAATGTAACAAATTCAATTGAAGCACATGACTAAACAATGCACACTAAATTTAACCATATGTAACTAAAGACATATGAAGGTAAAAACAACAATAATTTTGATAAGATTTTAAATTCTAATCGAGGTTTTTATTTCAATCAAGTTGGTTGAAACCTTTCATGGCGTACAAGTGTTCTGCAAGGTTTGATTTTAAATTGAAGTGGGTTTGTGAGTTCTCCAACTTTTCAATTCCTTGCATGTACACTTCAAATGTTTAATAGTCATTTTTTCGACAACATATAATCCAAGTTTTCTTATAAAATCTAGTTGTTACACCAAAAAAACCATATATTCACAAATGAAATGCATTATTACCAAAGGTAAACATAAACATTATTTTCAAAAGTAAATGTCGTTTTCACACCACTATAGCCATTTTGTAAAGTTGGGTGTGCAAAACAAAGATGGATCATGCCTATGCAAGTTTGTGTGAAAAAATGATAAAATAAAAGAAACTTGAATCCTTTGCATCAAATCCTAATTTATTTTTGCCATGTGTAATAATGATGTACTATTGCAATTGAAAATTAGTCTTATGCTAGTCAAGGTTTATTCAAATTTGGAGTTATTGGTGTGGCTAAATCATCAATCACATGTCATTGTTCATGCTTGTTTTGCAAAGCTAGAGATAGACAATGTGTACGTCAGATGTGGCATGCCATCAACTAGGTTATCACCATGAAATAGAACAATGATAATAGGAGAGAAAAAATGTTAATTCTTTTGCAAAATTAAATTTTTTACAAGTTATAATGTGTATTGACATGGTTGAAGTAACAAATTCAAATCTAATAGGGTAAATTATCATCACATTATAAAGAATTGTAGTAGATAATTATGTGTTTTGGGAGCACAAAGGAGACCTTTGAAGCTTGTCAAATTCCATTGCAAAGGAACATCCAAAATAAGCTTTGAAGTAGATCATCATGGCATCAAATTCAAACATGAATTTGTAAAGAGGTGTAAACGCAAAGTCACAAGCAAATTTGCAAGCAAGCAGGTTGACAACAAGTAGTCAAAGATGAGGTCATGGCAATGGTAGATTAGGAGGGCATGAGGGAGGAGAAACTTTAATCCCTTAGTAGTGACATGGGAATTGGGAACATTATAAGGTCTTGGGGCTGATTGCTTGTAAACATGCAGAACATATCACACATAAGCAAATATTGGATCCAAGAGCACGTATGGTCCTTGTCTATAACATTGGGAAAAGATTGTAGAAGAGTTGCAAAAGAGAACCAAGATTAGAAATCCAAGAAATGACATCATGTGCAAAGATAAATGGAACTATTTGAATTTTAATTTCAAAAAACTTGTAGACTATCGTAAGGGCACGAGTAATCATAGTTGTTTTTGGAATTTGAAGTATGAAGAGAAGGAATGTTAACATCTACCTCACCAATACACTAGAGACCACTATGAAGTAATTGAAGTCTTTCAAGGGGAAAAGAATGTCAATGTTCCTTTACATACCAGGGATGTCAATGTGAAAGGAAACGACATCTACAAACCATTGGCACTGCAAGAAACATAAGATGAAAATGACGATATGTATTCATAGGAGCACATTGTACTTAATTCTCAAGAAGCACTTGTAGATAATCAAGGAAACAAAGGCATCGATAATCAAGGCACAATAATTACAAGCATCAAAGGTATTACTAGTCTAGGGACAAGAATGGCAAGTGTAAGAGGTGTTGACAATCTAGGAAATATAAGAGCTACAAATTTTGTGAACTTATTTGATTAAGAGATTAAATTTTTCCTTCGTAATTTCTAGACTCTTGTAATCAATCTTGCTTTTCCTACATCGCCTATATTAGCTACACTTGGAAGCACATGAGTGAAAAGAAGATGCAACAATGTATCATTTCTTGTCATTGCTTTTGTAAACAAAAATAGTAAAATGTTGGTGGATGTAATAGACAAAATCAATTTTATTTAATTAAAAATTAAGTAACAACATTCAAGTTATCATGAATGTATCTTCAAAGCACATATTTGCTACCTCAAAGCATGTGATAAATAGTTTTATAAGATGAACAAGAACATAGTAAATGTCGTGTCCAATTTGAACATTGTTTTTTGACACACATCCATCAAGGATTTGAAATCCATGCCTCCAATCAAGGACTTACCTCCAAAGGATGAATTGGGATCAGATGATGAACTATTGGTTCATGTTCAATGTGTAGACAAACAAGACAACATCCAAAATGCAGACATGGATACTTGATACAAATTCCAAAAATTGATCAAATTTTAGTTGTTTGAATTCAAAATCCATATTATAAATCATTTTTATTGCATTTTAGTTCCATAATGCACTACATATTACATACCATCTCACATAGATTGCATTGACCAATTCCACATTTCAATCTTGATTTGAATACATGCACCATGTTAGTAGTTTTTAACAATTTAGAAATTGAACATGATGTCAACAATCTATAAGTTGGAAATGAAAATGCAAATCCACGTGAATTCAACATCCATGCATGTGTGAGCAAAACCTATTACCACTTAGCACCTGATGGAATGGGGTGAGTAACATTATAGTGCCTCTTTGGCAATTCATTGTTTAAGATGTTCTTTGGCAAAACCTATTACCACTTAGCACCTGATGGAATGGGGTGAGTAACATTATAGTGCCTCTTTGGCATTTCATTGTTTGAGGTGTTCTTTAGCAAAACCCATTACCACTTAGCACCTAATGAAATGGGGTGAGTCACCTTATAGGGCTTGTCACATTCCTCAGTGGAATGAACCCTACCCAAGGATGTATTTTTTTCAAATTCATTAAGTAGGTCGGTGAGAATCCCCAAACATTAATTAGCATTCAATCTCAATTGTCCTTGGTGCGTTGTAAATTTTTTTTTCAAAATCCTGCTTTGTATTACTGGCGAGCTCCATGAGTGCATGGAGTATCTGAATGTGGCGACTTCTGATAATTTTCCCTCAAAATATGGCAAAATTCGCAAAAAGAAATTCCCAAAAGACTTTTCGTCGCGTTAGCACGTGACTTTTATTTTGGTCTCCACTGCCCAAAAAAAAACCCTATTAGGGTTTGTCAGGTATTTAGGGTTTTTTGTCTACTTATTAGGGTTCGGCATTTGGAACACAAACACAGAAGCAAGAAAGAGACAGAGAGAGACAGAGAGACAGGCGGGGGAACGACATACTCGACGACCAATTTTGTTATTCTCTGGACTTCGTTTCTATCTCGATCCTGCGAGAAAGCTTTGTACAATTCCGAATCTGCAAAGAAGATTTTTGGTTGGTGTTTTGGTTTTTTTTTTTTTTTGTTTTTGTACCGTAGTGGAAGCGTAGGGAAGCATTGAGAGAGGGAGGGCGGGAGGAGGAGATGGCAGGCGGTGAACTGGACAATGGAGTTACGAGTTCACTGTCATGTTGATGATGATTTGAGATCCAGGAACTGATCATTCCAGTCTCATTGTCGCAGTTGCGATCGATTGACTGCCTTGATCCCGATCGTCCAGGGTTCACAAGCGTTCAGAGTTCTTTCACGTCTGTTCGGTTAGCGTTCTTTCATGTGGATCTAAGTAGCACTTGTGTAGTAGCATGTCGTTCCCACCGAGCTATAATTCCTTTTATGCTATGGAATTATCTACAGAAACTTGAAGATTAATGCTGCATAGGCCTTCATTATCCTGTTTATGGGTTTAGGGTTTGTAAGGAATTGGTAAGAGCTACAATTGCATACCACTTTGTCATGGGCTTAGATTCCCAGCATCTTAACAGTGTCATCAGGTGTCTTGGTCGTGATGGATTGGGAACATGGATGTGAAGCACTCAAACATGACACTCATAAATGTGAGAGAGATTCCTTAATGAAGAATCTGTTCGGTTAGCATTCTTTCCTGTGGATCTAAGCCGCTCAGAGAAGAGGCATGATGCATTGGCTGATTCTGATGTTTCAAGATTGTGATGCTTTCCATGTCCAACTATTCCTGGATCTGCTAATTGCTTGTTTTTCAAAATTTACTGATACCAGTTGTGAGTGAGTACCATGTGCAGAAGTAGCAAGCAGTCTGGTAGCTATGGACATGTGTTACCAATGTATTGATCAACACTCCCGTGGATACTAGCAAGACCTCTTTACATTTAATAGATTGTTGTAGTATCTATCTATCCTGCATGTCAGGAAGTCATGACAGATCGTTTTGAAGTCTTGTGCGTGTACTGCAACTTGAGTGGGGAATGTCTTCAAATGCTGTTAGTTGGAGCATTTTTTTTTTTTTCTCTGTAGGGCAGGGCAAGGCAGGCTGGAGAGAATCCTGGCTTCTCATGGGAGCTTTGGTATCAATTCAAAACATTTAGGTAACACTAATTTTTGTTGGTCAGGAATGAACATAGCTGCATGGAGGCTCATTATGTTTTCCTCCCATAAACAGTTGAGCTATTGATGTGAAGTCTGAGCTACATTCTGCAATCTATGGGTCTGACAGTTATATGTGTTGCTCTCTTAACACAGGTCTTTTGCAGATTGAATCGGACTGAACTCACAAACTCTGTTATTCTTCATCTGGGAACCTTGCTGAGGTAGTCCAGACAAACTGGGTGGGGACTCCACTGACACAGAGCCCCCACTCAGTCCCAAGCTTGAAAGATCTGAATTGAATTATGATGGCATGTGCTTGTTGCTTAAAATCCATCTGGTTACACTCTCTCACATTTTACCTGGGACTGACATCATGAGGGAAAAACCTAACAACAATTTTGTGTCGGCCAGTCTTTTTTTTCTTCAACAAAACTGGGATTTGGAGTGTAAGAGGGGCTTGCCCTGGACTCCTGATTGTTATCCAGTCTACTGAAAGGCCATGGTGTCTGAATGTCCAAAGTGGGGTAGATGACTTACTTACCCTAGACATGGCACCGCCAAATAATTAGGAGCAAAGTAAATGATGGAAATGGGTGTTTCTGTACTATGGATTTTGTCCACTACAGACTTAGTGATTTATTGTCCTGTACCTTATTTGATACATACTTGGAGAGGAGTGAAAGAACGATTTGCTCATTTGTTAACTTACTGTGTCCATGTCCTCAATCAACAGCTTTGCTCTGCCTGCACTACAGCCTATTTTCAGTAAACCTTTTTTCAGGCTGAACCTAAATATTTCAAGATTTTGGTGAACAGGGCGATCCCCTGTCCTGAGGTGTAAGATGTGATTTTCTGAGCTCAACTTTGGGCAGTTGGCTTTGTTGTTTACTGCGTGGTTTGGTTTTCTTTGGGCACACAGAACTCAACTAAGGATCTTTGTAAGTTGTGATTTTCAAGCTCAACTTTTTCAAGTTTGCTTTATGCTTGTTCACTGCATGGTATGGTTGGTTTTGGTGTGCAGAGTTCAACTAAGACCATTGTAAGCTGCAAGTTTTCAAGCTCAACTTTGCACAGTTGGCTTTGTGGTCTTTCACTTCATGATTAAATGTGCACAGAAATGAATGAAATATTTTTGGACCACCATCTGAACTCTACCAAAGGAAAAGGAAGAAAGAAGGCACATGTGGGGACTGGATTCTGAAAAATGTGCAATGCACTTCAAAGGGATGCCAGGCACATGAGGGAATGGATTTCAAAGGGTGGGAAATGCACTTCAAAGGATACCTGTGATTGATTCAAAGATTGATTAGACAAAGCAAAGTGGTATTTGTTTAGTGGCAAAAACTAGGTGTACATAATCAGGTGCACAGACAATTCCGCATGTGATTTGTTATGAGCACTGATTTTGGATATAATTAGTGCCACTTATAATTAATTAGACACGTGCAAGTAGCAATTCTAGTGACAAAAATTAGTCACCCATCCATGGTAATTAAGACATGGGTGGATGGTCCATGATTAGATTAGCGAAAACAATTTCACCAGTGGGTTTGTCATGAGAAGTGATTTGTTGTATGATTAATTCCTAATCATGATTGATTGGACATGAGAAAGTGGTGCTTATAGTGACAAACTTTAGCCTGTACATGACATGGTGATTTAGACATGGATGATCTGCAATTAGATGAGCACATTCAATTCCACTTGTGATTTGTCATGAATGGAATTAGTTGAAATCACAAAACAAATTCCTGGTGTAATTTATCATGGAGAGTTCTAATCATGATGGATTAAAGATGGAGCCAGTGGCAATTAGTGAGGTGAAAGGTGTTTTAGTGACAAAATTAGCAAAGACTTAATCATACAAATTGTGATGGATAAACAAGGGTATCTTGTTGTTCTGTAGATTCCTCATCTTCTCTTTCTTCTTCTTCTTCTTCGTCTTCTTCTTCTGTACGAGTCTCCTTCTGTCAGAGACCAAAAGGAAGGGTTTGTGGGGGGCAGGGGGGCAGTGAAAGAAAGGGAGGAAGGGGGAAAGGAGTAAGCCCTAAAAAAAAGTTCAGCAACTTGTTAGTGATGAGAGTGTAAAAGTCCAAAGTAAACCTAGTGTGAATCCCTTTCAAAAACTCTCTTCCTAAAACTTTCACATAATCCTAACTTTCTCTTTTTTTTCAGTTGAAGTTTCTGGTGATGTTGGGTGATGTTGGGCGATGTTGTGTTTGTCTTTTTCCTCCATTCTAGCACATGTTGCATAACCCACAGGTTGCCAATGTTTGTTCCTCTATTTTAATATCAATCTAGTAGCCATAAAAGGAGAAGAAGAAGGAGGTTGAACTTATGCAATGGGTATGATTATTGAAGTCACAGTACTTCAACAACAAACAAACAAAACACTCCATTTGCTTTGTGTTTTCTTTAGCATCATTTCAAATACTAGGTATTATGGAGGGTACTCAACTGGGTGGGTAATGAAAATAGAACTCTTTTCTTCTGTTGAGGAAATGGGTTGTTTTGTTTTATCATAGTTTTTTTGGGGGAATATTAACAAACACAAAATATCAAAATATTTGTGTTTGTGTGTGTTTTGTAGAAGTCTGGATTTCTGTATTTTTGAGTTGGTTTGTTTTTGTTTTGGTTTTTTGGATTTTTTTTGGGGGGGCTGAGTTAGATTTTTGTTTGGGTTGCATTTTTTTGGGGGGTTGTTCTGGAGCTTCTTCCTGTTCTTTTTTTCTCCTTCTTGTGCTTCTTCTTCTTAAGCTTCAACAAAAATTTCAGTGGGGTTTGTTGTTCTGTTATGTGATGGCATTTGTTTTTTCCCAGAGCTTTTGTGTGTGATTTATGAGTAATTGTTCATCAGTTTATGAAATTTTCTTTAAGAATTTTTTTAAAACAAAGTTTTGTCTAAGTTGTCAGTAAAAGTCTCTTTGTTGTTTTCTTTCCTGTTTTTGCTAATCATTGTTTTTTGGGGGTCACAACTCTCTAATCTCTTTTGTGGTTTTTCTTTCATGTTTTGCTAGTCAATGGTTTTTGGGTTTCTCAACTCTCTAATCTCTTTTGTAGTTTCTTTTTCATGTTTTTGCTAATCAGTGTATTTCTGGTTCACAACTCTCTAATCTCCTTGTAGTTTTTCTTTCATGTATTTTGCTAATCTGTGTTTTTTGGGTTCAAAACTCTCTAATCTCTTTGTATTTTTGCGTTCATGTTTTTTTTGCTAGTCAGTGTTTTTAGCGTTCACAACTATCTCTGTCTCTCTGTCTCTCTGTCTCTGTGTGGAGTGTAAGTTGAAAGTACCTGCTTGGTGGTGGGTTTTTGTTTCCGGACTTCAGCACTAGCTTCCTGTGTTTTGGGTGTCTTTGGTTTTGCCCCAAGGTGTGAGCATTTGATTTGAGAACTATAGTGGCAAGCTCGAAGCTTGCTATCTCTCTGTGTCTCTCTCTCTGGTTGTGTGTGTGTGTGTGTGTTTTTAGGGTTGAAAGCTTCAAGTGATTTGCGTCTATAGAGGGAACGAAAGGGTTTGGTTAAAACACCATCTGGCTGAAGCTTTGCGAGGCCCTGCTCACGCAAGGGCCTGGGCGTGGGGGGGCGGAAGAGAAGAGCCGCAGGCTGTGACCATGATTGTGGAGAAGCCAATGTGGCTGCGCCATGCAGGCCTTCAGATTTTCTCTTTGGACATCCAGCCCAGTGGACTCCGGTTTGCTACTGCAGGTGGAGATCATAAGGTTGGTTGGTACTCCAAACCCTTCCACCTTCACACACGCACTCTCTCTCTCTCTCTCTTCCACCCACCCATCCATCCCCCTTCCTTTATGCACTCTTTTTTCCAACACTATTAAGGGATGATGTCTAGCAGCAAAAATGCTGGGGTCCTTGTCAATGGAAAGGAAGGGAATTCCTCCATGGAAAGGTGCATGCATTTGTAGCATCAAATGTAGCATTGTGGCAGATGGGAGCTTCTAGGAGCAGCAGATTCAAAGCTGCCCTGCCCACAGTTAGGGTCTCCCTTTTGTTGCCTATTGTCATTCTTTGAAAGCATGTTGGGAACTGAATTTTGTTTTTGTACATGCATAAACAAATGGAATGAGAAAAATGCAGTAAAGGGAAGTTTATAGGAGATTGGGGGATAGAGAGAGTATCAAGCCATCAATGTACATACACCGAACACAGATGATGAGCAATGCTTTTTTCGAACACTGTATCTTTGAAATTTGCAGTTACTGATTTTTGTGTATGTTTCAAGCTGAGTCTTTTTTTCTCAAGATTGATGGGTTTAGTGGTCCAGGTACGCATATGGAATATGAAGCCACTGGCAGAGCGAGATGCAGACTCTGATTCATCATCTGCTAACAAATTGCTGGCTACTCTTCGAGACCACTTTGGGTCAGTGAACTGTGTTCGATGGGCAAAATGTGGCCGGCTTATTGCCTCTGGATCTGATGACCAGGTCATTCTAGTTCATGAGAGAAGACCTGGTTCAGGAACTACTGAGTTTGGGAGTGGTGAGCCCCCAGATGTGGAGAATTGGAAAGTGCTCTTGACATTACGTGGTCACACTGCAGATGTGGTATTTTCCTTCTGTCTTCTTCAACAATCAATTTTTACTAAATCACTGGGTTGTTATCAGTTAGGGTTTTTGGGGATGCTTTGATTGTGTGGAGACCGGAGTGAAGTTGAAATGGGCACTAAATTATGTGTATGGTTGGGCTGTTTGTGCATTCCTTGAAGTAGGTGGATCTTGGGTGGTCACCAGACGATTCACTGCTTGCCAGCTGCAGCCTTGACAACACTGCCCGTGTGTGGCAGGCTGCCACTGGCTCCCCTGTTGCTGTTCTCACAGGTCATCACAGCCTTGTGAAGGGCTTGACATGGGATCCAATAGGGTCATTTCTTGCAACACAGTCTGATGATAAGACAGTGATTATTTGGCGCACTAGCAACTGGGGCCTGGTCCAGCGAATTGAAGGGCCATATGACAAAACGGTAGTGTGCATTTTGACCTATTTGTGTTTCCTGCAGCTTATGTTTGTTCATGTATGGCTTGGTCTACCTGATGAATTAAGGAAATTTGATCCGTAACCAAACACAAAGACCATGAGTTACACAAGATGAGCCCCCAGTATTTTAGGATTTGTTTTAACTGATGTCTATATGTAGCAATTGTGGCAATGTAGAAGCTCCATTGTCCAGCACTTTTAATCAATGATTTGCTGCTACTGTTGCAGGTAGGATCTACATTTTTCAGACGGCTGGGATGGTCACCATGTGGCCATTTCATTGCAACTACACATGGGTTTCAAAATCCCAGTCATACTGCCCCTGTGTTAGAGAGGGGTGAATGGCTTGCCTCATTTGACTTTGTGGGCCATAATGCACCAGTTGTGGCAGTCCGCTTCAACCATTCCATGTTTCGAAAGCAGGTATGTCTGCATCATAAGAAAATTACACCTCTAATAAGAACCCAAGTCTTCATCAAAAGTTGCAATACAGGTGGGTCGGATGCAAAGAGATGTGTTTGGCACTCATTTGTGGTATGGTGGATTTGTGCAGGTTCATCGGTCTCCTGATGGAAAAGAGGGGGCTGATGCTGGGAATGGAGTATCAACAGGGACAGTAGTCAATGGGACTTCTTCAAAGCCTAAGGATGCTTTGCCTTACAATGTGATAGCCATTGGAAGCCAAGATTGCTGCATCTCTGTGTGGACAACAGGGAGTCCCCGCCCTGTTTTCATTGGAAAGCACTTCTTCACACAAAGTGTGGTTGATCTTTCATGGTGCGTATTCTGCTACGTGATTTGTGTCCCTACCTAGTTGATGCATTGGAAGTGATGATTTCCTCTTACAGGCAGGCTTGTTTTGTTTTGTTTCAAGCCTTAATGTTTCACTCTGCTTGGTTTTTGAAAACAGGAGCCCAGATGGTTACACACTGTTTTGCTGTTCATTGGATGGAACAGTGGCATCTTTCCACTTTGAGGCCAAAGAACTTGGCCAAAAAATTTCAGACTCAGAGATGGAGGAGTTCAAGAAGAGCCGCTATGGAGATGTCCGTGCTTGCCAGGTATATCCTGATCTACCTGTGAATTCCCTGATCATCAGTGTGCATTACTGAGCAACCAATCTGAGGCATATGATTTTACAGAGTTTTTGAGAAAAATCACCTTGCACTTATGTTGGATGCAGAGGAGTGTACCGGAGGTATGTTCTGAGAGAGTATGTGATGGTGCAGGTAATGCTAGCAGAAAGCCCAGCACAATTGGTACTTGAGGCTGCTGCAGCAAAGCAGTGGGGAAGTGTAAACCCAACCAAGGCTGTAGAGTCTGTGAGTGCCACAGCCACACCAGCTGTTGCTTTGAATGGTGCACCCAGGCCTGAGGGAGCTCCAAAGGCTGCTGCACGTGGGCCTGAGGGAGCTCCAAAGGTAGCAGCTACAGAAACTAAGATCCCAAATGGAAGGGTTGTTACAAGCACCACTGCTAAAGCCATTCCCAGCCTTGTAAAGCAGACAGAATATAGGCGTCCTGATGGGCGTCGGCGGATCATTCCAGAGCCTCTTGGTCCACCTGCAGGCTCCGAAGACATTGGGAACAATGTAGTGCTGAATGGTGCTCGATCTGAAATACCTGATGTACCTGCCTCAGATTTCAGAAATGGTGTGGATGGAAACATGGAAGATCCAGGGAGAGGTGTTATAGCAAGGGAGTCTGATGCTGATAACAAAAGAAGTTTGCCTGAGGAGTGCATGAGGGTTGACATGCCAGCAGCAAAAAGGAGCAACAATGCTGCATTTTCTGATGCAGGCGCTCCTATTGCTCATCCCAGTCCTCCTGAAGCTGTTGCTGTGGGGCCCAATGACAATGCTCCAGCTAGTGTTGCCACAGCTCAAGAAGCTGACATGGTTATAACTCCAGAACGGACAAGTAGCCTTAAAGGAGTGCTCTCTATAAGGATTCAAGCACCTGAAGCAGGTGGAGAGGATGCGGTGGGACAAGCTTCCATAACTCTAGAGTCCAAACCCATTGAAGGTTCAGATAAGTTGGGATCCATCATAGGAGCAGGGGGCTCAACCCTTATGAGAGAAAGTTTAGCTAAAGCAGAGATAGTGTGCTCCCAAGGGGGGATGGTGCGTTGGCGTGATCGGCTGTTGTCTCTACCGACAGCCTTGGCAGGAAACACCAATTTCTGGGCAGTGGCTTGTAGTGATGGTATTCTACAGGTGCTTTCTCCTTGCCCATTAGAAATCAAAAGCTAATTCTTGCTCTGTGTGTGTGTAGCTTCTATACCTGCTTTTTGCCTTGTCATAGACTTCATGTGAGAGGATAATCTTTCTTGGGAGTGCTTTCATTTGGTTTTGTGTCTCTACTCTGACAGATTCTCATCATTTTTTGTGCACTTGCAGCTTTATACAATGGCTGGACGTCGATCTCAACTTAGTATGGTGTTGGGATCACCAGCAGCATTCATGGATTGTAACCAAGGCTGGAGACTCTTGGTGGTTACAAAGGCGGGTTCTCTTCACCTTTGGGATTTGCAAGAGTCAAAGCTTCTCCTTCATGAGTCTTTGAGCCCTCTTCTGTCCCTGTCTTCTTCTCCCAATGCAAACTCAAAAGGCAATGGTACAGGACTCAACCTATCCTCTCATTCGATTCCTCCTCCTGCTGCTCCTGCTCCACTCATGCTACTCACATGCATCACAGTAAAAATAGATTGGGTATCACAATACAGAGAGCCATGTTGCTCTTAGGATGTAGTCATCTTGCACTTTCCTTCTTCCCATATCCATCATCCAAAGTTCTCAGATTATTTGAAAAGAGTTTCATTTTGTCTTGTGATCATGCCAGAAACATCAAGTTCCATTCACCAGTTGGTTTGGGTGGAAGGGTGACACTTTATGTCATTGAGGCAAAGGACCAACCTTCATGCTGCTACTGCTGCTTTTGCAGGTAGTTTGAAAGTGGTGTCAGCCCGGTTGTCACAAGCAGGAGTGCCACTAGTGGTGCTGGCCAATCAACATGCCTTCCTTTTCCACCTCAACATGCGCTGTTGGCAAAGAGTTGCAGATGACACATTTCCAGCGTCAAATTTTGTCACCACATGGCCTGACATGTCAACTCCTGCTGCTGAAGCTGGGGAGCTCGCATCAATCCAAGCGGGAGTCACAAGTGCTGCTGGTCAAACATTCATCTGGAATAGGTTAGTTATATATATTATAATTGCTGCAGAAATCCAAAGTTGTGAAGTTGCTAAATGAAGAAACATATATATGTTTGTTGATTTGGGCAGCTCACAAGTTTTGTTGAAGGAGAAATATAGGTATGTTGCTTCAAAGTCAGTCTTGAGTTTTTTCCAACTGGCATGGAACAGGTCATCTCTAGAAGAGGAGAAATGGCAGACACGTGCGCATTTAGAAATTCAAATGACTGCTGCTCAGGCACTAGAATCAGCTTCTGAATATCGACGGTTCCTTCTGGCATATTCTCGTTGCCTTGCCAGGTGAGAGGTGGCATCATTCTTTATCCTTAAAAGTTCAGGGGCACTTGCAAGTGGTCAGAGGATCTGGACTGTTTGGAGAGCAGCAATTTGGTCTTGTTACACTGGTATTGTTCTTGTTTGGTGATGAAGATGCTGTGGTGTTGTGTCAGGGAGGCAGACGAAGCACGCCTACGAGAGCTGTGTGAAGAGCTTTTGGGCCCCACATATGCAGTTGACTCATCTTGTCCTGCCAGTCCTTGTTCCAAGCACAACAAAAAGCAGTGGAATCCGGAAATTCTTGTATGCCCCCCGTGAATTTTTTTTTTTGCTTTTTGTTCCTCATTAAAGAGAAAGGTGGGGGGAAGAGTGGGGAGGTGCAGGAGTAGCACTAATGCCATAACCCTATTGCTGACAGTCAAATATGTGTGTGTGTGTGTGTGTGTGTAGGGAATGAAGAAACGGGAGTTGCTGAAGTCAGAGGTGCTACCTGCAATGGCATCAAATAGAGCTATCCAACGCCTACTGAATGAGTTTGTGGATTTATTATCCGAATGCAAGGGCTTGGCAACAGACACTCAGCCAACAGCGAGGTCCAATCTTGAAAATTCTTAACAGGAACTAGCAGATTCATTATCATCTCCTGTTTTGTGCACTACTTATTTGGGAATTTTTTTTGTTGTTGCAAACATCTGTACAAAAGCACAACGATGTAACATGTTAGGTGACAATACTACAGGACTCCCATAGGCGATTCAAAAGCTTGATTTGCTGGTTAACTTGCCTGACCTGTGATTTGTACTCCTGGGGGCAAATGAGAAAAGGTGTAGCTGATTAGTTTCCATTCACCAGCGTAATTTTTTTTTGGTTGTTCATTTGTGATCTCTTCCTGAGCATCTCTGTTGGTCACAATCAATAATAAGCCGCTCTTGTTCAAGGGAGCTATCCACCCTCTTGTTCAAGGAGCAACAACTTTTTTTCAACCTTTTTGGATTCTTGTGTCCCATATATATGCTTGCTTGCCATGGGAGCACAGATCTGGCCTGCATCCACAACTGTCCATCATCATGCAAGCAAGGTTAGTCTGCCTTTCTTCTGCTCTTCTGCTTTGCAAGATATTGATACATGCATATGCATGCACATGTACAAGTGAAAAACATTGTTGGCCTTGGTTGTTGTGGACCTTGCCTTTTTCATCCTGCACAGTTATCACAGCTATGAACCTCTTGTGCTTTTGAGCTTTTCTTCTGTTCCTTTCTTGGCTTTCTATTGCCCTCTTTTATGAACCTTCAGAAAACTTTATGCAGACACATAAATTTAGAGGTTGTGGATGGTGTGGCAGTTTGAACTTAACACATTTATGTTTTTCTTTTGCAGGGGGCAAAGAACACACTTCCATTTTTCATAGGTTCAAAAAAGGAAGAATACCCACTGAATCCCTCTCTCTCTATCTCTATCTCCTCACACACACTCTCAAGAAAGTCACTAGATACATGAGGTGCGGGTTTAACCCTGAGTAAAAATGAAATCACATCAATTTTGCTGCAAACAGACCACAGACCAAAAAGCTGGAGTGGAGCTCTCGTGTCACAATAATACTGTAGAGCTATACAGATCTTTAAATCACTTTGGTTTCTACATGTACATGGGTAGGTGTTTCTCTAATGGTGGCAAGTATGCATTCCAGCTTCTGGATGTGCTGCCAAATCCTAAACCTTACACATACTGTCAGCAAACAAAGATCACCAAATCTTCCATCTCTCTAACCCTGTGCCTGGCCACAATGCCGGCATATGTTGTTGTACAAGCTCTTAAACTGCTCCCTATGGTGCATATGTCTGGCTCCTAGATGAGATCTCACTGGAACACCATAAAGTAGACGCAGTACATGAACACAATTCTTCTGCAAGGTCTGTTATTCCAGATCAACAGTGAAGCCGAGAGATTTCTTCCCCTTGAATTGGAGTATGAGTGTAGCAAAAAACAAATAAACTATGCAAGAGGAGGAAGACAAAAAGCTTGCAGTACAGCAGGAGGAAAGAGTAGCACAACCCTAAACACTAAACCTTGCAGTAGTCAGTACTTTGGCTTCAGCAGCTGTTGTTTCCATCTCTGTCAAAGACAATATAGGAGCTTTTTGTTTTCTTGAGTGCTCTTTGACCAGCGGAAACCCATGTGATTGTCAAATCCTTCTTCTGAAGAGAGAGAGAGAGAGAGAATGGTTAACCTACTATGGCGTAGCCATTGGGCTGCTGCTGCACCATGCACAATGCACTCTGGAGGTGTCTCATGGTCCGTCACTTCTTCTGTAGTCAACCCGGGTTTTCCTCAATCTCCCGGTCGAGAATTCCATGTAATGGATTCTTGAACTCCCAACAGCAAGCTCGTAGAGATCTAAGATCCCTGCACATGACTTCTTCACAAGGAGGACCAGGTAAGAAACCCCAACTCACTGTTTCAGAAAGCTTGCTTGGCATGCTCCTGTTGTGGCTTTGGATTCTTCTGCAGTTTGGCTGTGGATTGCAGAAACAAATCAATCCTTGGAAGATTCCACAGAATTGTCCTTTGTGAAGATTCTACATCTTCAAAAACCCTACACCTTAAATCCTAAACCCTTTGCGCTTCGTGTCTGGTGAATTCCATGGTGTTCATCTTCCATCTTTTTTTGTGGATCTTGAAGCCGGTGCTTAAGCTTTCAGTGGCACAATTGAAAAATCTAGAAATTCTTCTTGGTTTTGGCAAATCCTTGATTTGTTTGTGAAGGGTATGGATGTTATTTGGCATTTGTTACTTTCAGAATGTGAGATTGCTCTTTTGTATCAAGAATGGTGCATGCATGACACCCAAGAATAAATTTTGATTGCACATTGCTTCTGCTTCTGAGTTTGTAAACCAGAGGGTTGGAGGAGAGGGTGGACCAGAAAAGGCAGAGTAGCAGAAGAAGAAGAAGAAGAAGAAGCAGTCATGAGTTCATCTAGCTGCAACAATGGAGCACAAGAACTGACTGCAGCAGTCAACAACAGTCCAGTTGATACTGTGATTCTGACCAATGGTCCAGGCGAGATTGCTGCATGGGTGAAGCCAGTAGTGGCAGCTTTGCAGCAGCATGCCAACAAGCATTTCTCTGACATTCACATATTGGTGTGTTGTTGTTGTTGTGCATCGCTGTCAAACTTTTTCTTCTGCAAAAATGCCGATCTGACCTTTTTTTGTCATCTTGCAAATGTGGGTTAGTAGCGAAGTTGAGCTTCAATAGATGCAAGACACTACTGTCCAAGGTGTGGGTTGAAATACTGTTTGATGAAGACTGATTCTGCCACCTTCCAAAAGGGTTCAAGGATTCAGTAATGAGCATTTCTCACACATCTAGCTATTTATATATGCATTTGATCTTGATTGCTCAGCCAAAGTTCATTGCTGATTGAGGTCAAATCTGGGGTGTCTGGGTAGGTTTTGCTGGCACCCTGCCCACATGCTTCTGGTGGTGAATTTCAGCTGCTCCAAACATTTGATGACATTGATAGGTGTTAGGTATGTTGTGCCTTTGTCAAAATTTCAGCATATACTACAGCAGGCTTGTCTCATTGAATTTTTGTGTGTACTCATTTGTTTGCATTGGCAATCAAGCTTTCTTAATTGTCTGATGGCATTGCAATGCACCCCATGACCTCTATAACAGAACAACCACATGCATTCATTGCACATGCACACACACTCAAAAAAATTGAATGGTGCATCTCTTTGTGCTGCACTCTCTTTGATGCTTCCTGCTGATAGTGGGTAGGGTTTTGCCAGGGCCCAGAAGGTTTCTGGCAGCTACTTTTACTAGGGCAGAGTTTGCAAAATTGGGAGTGGCGGAAATGAGGATTATGCATATTTCTAGGTGGTGACCAGTTTAATGTGGTACTAGGTCTTGACCTCATATTACCCAATGGTATCTGGTCATGTAGTTCACAATAAGTAGACACAGTTAGGGACAACATCAACTCATGTGATTGCTTCTTGCAAGCGTAATAGAGCAAAAAAGAGAGATGGTAGGTTTTGGTATTGCAGAATTGTGGCATCATGGCAGTACTCTAAATTCACACATACTGTTTCAGCTAATTTGTGATGGTGATATTAGGGTGCATCGTTGCTGATATAGACCCATATTTGTGATGCGTCTTGGGGTAATGGGAGGCAGCTGGTACTGGGCTACAGGCTAGGTTACAGAACACTGGTTTACACTGAAGATGCTGTGGGATGGCCTGGGTTTGTTCAAGAAGTTCTTTACTCAACTCTCTTCACCTCCGGTGCTGCAGTTGTTTTTGGGCATTTTAAGTCTTGGGGAAAGCCATGCAATCTGGAATTGGCATTTTACATTATTTGTGATCTGGGGCCAGACATCAAAGTCAGCCATTTCAGTTGAGCAGACTGCTCTGTTTGGAAGCAAGAAAATGTGAAACAGCACAAACAAAGGAGAATCTTCATGCAGGATTGTTATTGGGCCCCTCAGCCACCTTTCTTCTGAGTTGTACTTGTGGGATGGATGAGCAGTCTGGTGGATGATTACTTGCTGCACTCAGGAGATATGATTGTTAAAGTACCAAAATGGGCTTGTGCATGGTGCCAAGTAGTTGGGGATCTATTTGCTGATGCAGTTGCAACATCCATTCCAGGGTTGCCTTGTTGGCCACTGTTTTCAGGAAATCAATCTGCAGCAGTGACAACTGAGGAGCCAGTGCCAGTGGTTGGGCTGTTGCCAGGCTCTAAGGTCAAAGCTAACAGGATTTTCAATCGTTAGGACATTTTGTTCATGCTTCTGGTTTAGGCATTCTATTAGGTTGTTTGATCATCTCTAGGTTCTGAACATTCATTTTACAGAAGAAGCTTAGTGATCTATATGAATTGCCTCCTGTTTTCTGAAACTCCACTGTTTCTTAGAACTTTAAGCTTTGCAGGAGAGACAATGGATCTGTTGATTTAGTCTAGCCTACATAGCTCTCTATCACTGAGTCTGTTGATTACCATGTGCAGGATGCAAAGCTTGCAATAGGAGTACCTTACTTTATTGCAGTTGCAGAGCATCTTCATCAATGGTAAAATATGACATCCTTTATGCTCACCCTCTCTACATGCATCCCTCTCTCATGTCCAAATTGTGTATGGGTTCAGGGCAAATTCTTGTTTCTTTATCTGTGGGGAATGTTGTCAAAAAGAAAAACAGGAATGGGAATCAACCACAATGAGCACGCTTTCACAAATGTGGTGACCTCCCATCATTTCCTTGGATCAAATAGGAGCAGGTCTGATGAAGCAACATTATCTGGTCTAGATCAGGTTGTACTTATAGTGTGATGCAAATTTATGAAGAGAGGGTTGGGTGGCAGGATAGGTTGGAGGGCCATGTGCAGTTTGTGCTGCCGTTAGCTCCAACTGTCAGCCTGGATGTGCTGGCCCAACATGCTTACCTGTGTCTGAATCCCCTTATCGTGTGCTTCAAATGGGCTGCAGCAAACCTTATCTTGAATCAATCAAAGGAAATTTAAGCAGATTCCATGAAACAATTTGAGGATAGAGGGCCAAAGGAAAAACCACAACTTGTGAAAGGTGGGCTAGTGGGGCAAATTTTGGCACAGGGCCAAGTGAATATAGAAATATGGCAAGAGTTTCCCCCATATGCTGTGTTCCAAAGCTGCAACTTGTGCCTCACTACTGTGTGTGCCTTTCCTCTTGCTTGTCACCATTATGCTTTGCAGTCTGCTTAGTCTGAGGTCTTCTGTTGCTGCATCAACACTCAATCCTATGACAACAGTATCGGCAGTTTTGTGATGGCATTCAACCATACCTTTTAGGCTTCACCAAGTGACTAGCTGTAGTCATTTCCATCAGATAGCTTGCTTGCAAGCATTCTTTTTGTTACAAGTCTTGTTACAGTTAGTGATAACATTGCACATCCTCTCTGGCACATTCAGCAACTTTGTACAACAGTGGTGGAGATAGTAAACAGCTGAGGTCACTTATGGACAATGACTATGCAGGTTGGCACTAATACTGCAGAGCTTGGATCCTTAGGCATTCCTATGCTCATTGTCCTTCCAACTCATGCTCTTGAGGTTTGCAAAATCTGGCCATTTAAGGTTTGCCTGTGTTGCAAGGCTAAAGTCAGAACTCTTTTGCTCACTTTATCAAAGAGATTCAAATAGATTTGCTGGAGTGGGGACAGATGTTTAAAGGTGCAAAAGGAGGGGTAGTTGGTCTACTTGCAGCAATCCCTGGCTGGATTGGGGCTACTGTGGCACACTCAGTGAACCTTGCTGTGCTTAAGAGTGCAGGCTTCATCTCATGGCCCAACAGGTATGCTGCCGTTGTTGACACTATCCACTAATCTGACACCTATACTGAGATTTCAGACTCTGGGATTCATTCAGGGGTCTTTGGTTGTTTCTGCAGATGGGCAGGTGAGGAGGTGGTCCCAGAGTTAATTGGCAAAATTGAGCCAGTTGAAGTGGCAGCTATGGCCGCTGATTACCTGAAAGCACCAGCTTGTTTGCAATCCATGCACCGGCATCTGCTCAGCCTGCAGCAAAGGAGACTGTCAGTTACTGGCCAGCCTGGTGCAGCACACATGACTGCTTGCATAGTGGAGCAATTGTTGAGATCATGATGCACATCAATGATCTCTGCGGTAAGTCAATCCTCCCACTTGCTTTGCAAATGCTGAACTAGGAGATGGTCCATGTACACACTACCTAAGGATTCATGCTATCTAGCATTATTCACCTTTGCCAATGTTCAACATGACATTGTAAGGAACCATGAAATCATTGAAACCATGAGCAAGAAGTCACCAATGAAGCTCTTTGACCAACATCCATTTTCAAATTGCAATGGGTGTGTGTGCAACGATCATCTCAAATCAAATTGTTGTGATAGAAATGGGAGTCTTCATTAGGACACTAAAAGTAAAAAATCTGCTGGTGCTTTACAGCAGTTCAACACCCTCAGAGCAGGGCATTCCCGAAATAAGTAGCCATCAATGCTGCCATTCTATTATCCATTGTGCATAGGTAGCGAGCCCATGTACATGCTAGTCCAAATCATTTCAAGGCTAGTTTTTTCATGCAAAAAGACATGAAAGCATAACACAAAGGTCCTTAAAGTTTAACAAAAAAGACATCAAAGAGGGGTTGCTAGCTCTGCTGCCAAGGGCGAGACTGCAGAACCACCTAAGTAGTTTTCATGGGGTCCCACATCTTGATCAATGTTCACCAGGTGTTACCAACCAGGAACTAGGAGTTCATTTCTTCAGAACTTCATGGGACATTTCTTATTTTCACTGTTGCTGGTTTGAACTTGCAATAAGGGGCAGAGGTATTTGCGCAATGAGTCACTTGTTTAATCTGCAAAGGAAATTTTGGTGTAAAGTAACTTCTCACGAATCATATACCAGTGTTGAGGGGGTTAAGTCTTTCATTAGAGCCTCGGGTATATAAGAGCATCTCCGCCAATGTTCAGTATGTGACCCTCCACTGGAAATCTTGGATGAGAGGTTTATCAGTCCAATCGAGTGAATCCACTCAAAGGCTCCTGGGACCCTGAACAATCCCACAGCTTTCAGAGCCCTGGAACAATAATAATAAATTTTTTGAAAGCGCATTTATTGACTGCTCCCTGTTTCGGATTGGCTAGTAGTTAGATTGGTCCAAGTGGGTTGCTATTACTAGTCTGCCACCTACTCGCAGAGGCCATTTCAATGGGACCCTGGAAAACCCCCACAGCTTACAGAGACGCCTGGAGGAGCCCTGGAGAGCTGGAGGAGCCCTGGAGAGAATATAACAAACACGGTGAAATTGTATTGATTGATTGCTCCCTGTTTCTGATTGGCTAGATCGTTAGATCTAGCCAACTACGGGCAATGCCAGTTTCAGTTTTATGGGTGGGGTTGCAAAAAAAAGTTAGTAACTAAAACTTGGATGTGAGAATATTTATGCAGGGTTGCATACTGAGGGTTGCTTGAGATGCTCTAATAAATCTTTTGTTGCCCTTTAAATTGCCCTACCTAGTTGATATTTTATTTCAGACTTACCTTGTCTTTACTCTACCCATATACTATATATTTGAGGTTTAGGCGATTGGGAGGATAGTGAACTGTTTTTGAAGTGGGTGGGTAAGAAAGAGGATGTACCTCTGTCAAATTCAAATTCATTATGCAGCATATATGCATTTCCATATTTTGCAATGGACATGGTCACCAGTTATGGTGGATTTGTTCAATGGTGACTGACTATTGTTATTCATTGCACTCCTTACCTCTTCAAAAAAACTCCTACAATATGTTCTTGGACCCCTTTAGAATTTACTACCATTTGTGAACAATGTTTTCTTTTGTGGCAAATTTTGGACTCATACACAAGATCTTTTTTGGAAAAAATGACCCATATTTTTATGATTTTTTTTTTGAAATCCAGAGATTTGGACAATAGGTCCTCATGTTGTGAAAATATAGCATGCTTCCAAATAATATATATTTTCCTCTCTGACCTGGAGCCAAATTTGTCAAAGTCTTCTTGTGGATGATCACCAAGTTCACCTACCTCACAAAATTGAGAAAAAAAACCCTGGTTGTGAATGCATATTTAAAGCCTATTGTTTGGTTTCAATCTTTTTTTCATTTTTAAAAAAGGTTCTTTAAATTTTCATGTGTACATGTTTGCAATTTGCATTGCAAAATTGATCGTCTTTATTCACTTCAAAATGTGCCATACTTGTGTAAATATATTTACTTACCCTACATCTACCATTTTTTTTTTCAGTGTAGACTCCACTACTTTTGTTAATATTTTAGAAATTTTGGGAAGGAAAAAAAAAACCCTGGTTGTTAGCACTAGGATTTTTCTAATAAAAAAATTTACTATGTTAAAAAAACGTGTGCTGCATGGATGGATAGATATGTCAATAAATTCTGGATGGGGTTGGGGGCGAGGGGGAAGGGTAACAAATAGTAATGGAACATTAGGGTTTTTCCTTCATCCAAGTTTTTAGGGTTTTTAGGGTCTTCAGATACGGCGCCGCCAACTCCTGATAAATCCACGTGCCAAGTCTTATCCCCCCAAGTCCCAACCCTGACGAGAACAGCCGGTCCCCAGTTCAGGTCCCAAAAACACAAGGTCCCGAATCCAGATGATGGCACCCAGATCCTGGTCGGCCGGAACGAGACATCCTCCCAGACGTAGCCTGTAGGGGACAAACCTTGTTCCATGTGAGCAACCTAGTCTAGGAGCCTACCTAGCTAGAGATGCCTTTGAAGGTAGGTAGGTACCTATGAACCCATTTAAAAACCTGTTTTTTCTCTTCTTTTCTTTGTCTCAAAATTGAATGAGTGTTTTTTTTTCCTACAAATTATTTTCTCGTTTTTGTTAGAAATTTTTTGGTGAAAATTTGGGACTTTTTATTTTTCCTTGTGTTTATTCAATTGTGCTAATTTGGTGGGAAAAATTCGTCAAAAACTATATATATTCTTTAATTTTTATTTTTATTTTTATTTTAAAAAAATTGGGATTCTCAATTTTTAAAATTTTATGTGATCTAGGGCATTTACTAATTAAAATGTTCGAATTTAAAACGCCAACCCAGACCTCATTTTGTCTTTTGAGAATTTTGCAGGTGTCAAAGGTACACCTAATTCAAACCCAAAACCTTACCCCAAATTTATTTTTATTTTTAAAAAAAATTAAAAGAAGGCTTCAAACTAATTTGTAATTAAGAAATTCATAGCCTGGCACCCATTCTAGAGCCCTAAAATAGAGCCACGAATATCGCCTAAAGATCCACGTGTCGAGTGAATAGGTGACGTGCCGCGTTCCCGGAAGTGAGATCACGTGCGCGTAACCGCCACCACAGCAAGGACATCAGCGCCACGTCCTCACATCATCGTGGAGGTGGGCTACGTGGCTTATTCCGCGGCCTATACTCTTCTCACTAGGTGTCTACATACCTATGGCGTAATCACCTCCCCACCTACGTACTTACTAATTACGCGTGATCATGATTCCTGATGGATCTCTAACTTACCACAAGGAATTTCAGTTCTGTTTTTACTGCGGTTATTACGGGTGGGATACCGTAAACTTCCTCATCATTTCAGACTGAACTAATTTGATTATAAATGCTAATTGCCACCTTCTTGGATGGATTGGTGTTCATGACTGCGCTTTGTAACTGTTTCATCCATGAAGCCACCGCTTGAAACAACTCAAATTAATACTACCCATAATTATTAAGCTATGAAAAGGTGTGAAAAGGGCTCTGTGTGTATTACACATAATAGCACATTTATACATTATGTAGAAAATGAAAATTTGAAATGATGGATATAATATCACTTCATTTCAAAAGAAAAAAAGAAATCAACCCATCTCTTATATTATATATAAATAAATAATTCAGACATTGTATGTATTGTATAAGATATAATATAGTTGTGGTCCCAACTGAAAATATCCTCCTAGTCATCGAAACATATATCTAAGGTTAGTTTGTGTTCAAAAGATTGGGTATCCGAATGTGGAGCTTGTCATGCCTTTGTGGTGTTTGCATTCAACGTCTACTCGCAAGGAACTAGCATCAAAGGGGGGAAAGGGTGACAAAAAGGCTAAAGGTGCCACTTTAACAAGCTTTTGATGAGCCCAAAACAACATGGTTCATTGCTTCATTTGTGCTTGTAGTGATCTAAGGAATTGCCACATACTCATGTGACATATTGCATGTTGCCATAACATGTCATCCCATGTAGCCCATACTAGCATGACACAGATGTCACCACATGGCATGTGTATGTCATGCCATCAAAATCCATGGCATGGATGCATATTTCATCTATTCCATGGCATGATATTATGCATACATGTATATTAACTATGCCATGTGATGACATCCAAGATTTCCACCTCACATACTCCAACAACCATTGGTCTAAACTAGTCGAAGAGTGTCAAGAAGAAATGGGTGTGGCATGAAAGGCATGGGTTTTCATGTGTTTTCAATGACTCTTGGGTTTCACACACCTTGGTTGAACCATGGTAAAAATCCCAACATCCATTTAAGTTATTTACAAATATTACTAATATCCCATGCTTAGACTATATCACGGTCTCTGAGTTCAAACCTCACATTTTTGCGGGTTAATATGGCCACTAAGAGGCCCCCATTAGAAAAGGTGGAGGTACCAACTAGATCTTGGTTTTGACAAAAATTATCAGGTTTGGGGTGAGAGTTTGGGGTTCTAAACTGAAGAACCCTGGTTATGGGTTTAGGAAAACTTAAAACTCATCAATTCCAAGGTCAAGTCAAATTTTCATGGGAGTGGAGTTGTTCATTTTGCGCTCTATCCAACATAGGGAACATCATAACATATTTGTACAGAAACCATTTTGATGCTACCATTGAAAGTTTATTATGTATTTGGTTTATTTTTTATTTTTGATCTTTGATTTGTAGGTCACCATGTGATACAAAAACACATATTAATAATATTTTGATTCAAATTCAATAGAGAACTTGATCTTAACCACCAAGTTAGAAAAGTCCAAAATAAAATAAATACATGTTTTAAGGCTATGACCTGAGATTGTAAAACTCTATAACTTAGAGCATCTCCACCAGTGCGGAGTATGCCACTCTGGATAATAAAATGAAATGTCTAAGTTTAGCTGGTTTTTTGTGGCGACCCCACCAATAAAACTGTAACGGGAACTGCAAATTTGTGGGGACTACTAATAGCAAACCACCTGGACCAATCATTATGATCGACCAAACAGAAATACTGAGCTGCAGTTAGGTCCAATTCATTACACTCTTTTTTGGAGGTGCACAACTGTGTTGCGCCTTTTACCAGCCACGGCACGAGGCACGAATTTGGTGCAGAAAAACCAATTTCCTGAGCTAAACCGGCACATTTTGATTTTTTCGCAATAAATTTTACTGTCTGGAGTTACATACTCAGCACCGTTGGAGATGCTATTAGACATAGCGCCTTCAAACCTAAAACCCTAAATACTATCTAAACCTAAGACCCTAGCCTTTATTTAACCTTGAGACCCGGACCTTGAAAAACCCCTTATAACCTGTCAGGTCCAGTTCTCCGCTAGGTCCAAATCCCTGCTCGAAGCTTTAGAAATAAGGTACTTCTTCACATGTGTGTTGTGAGGACTGAAGGTGTAAAATAGATGAGGTCCATAAAATGGTTTTTGGGCAAATTCTAACTATTTCCTGAAAAATTTGAGACAAATTGAGAAAAATATTTTTCAGTGTAATTATTGTTTCTCAGCAAAAATTCACCACTTTTGAGATTCCAAAATTTTTTTTAAAAAAGGAAAAGAGTCCATGCCATGATATTTATACTAACTTTACTTAGTTTTAATTATGATTTCAGTTCAAATGACCTGATTTAATTTTTAAAAAATAATCCATATGACTTGACATAAGATTGCAAATGAAAATTTTTACCAAAATTGAAAATGAATGAAATGAGACACAATACAAAGGAGATCTTTGAAATAAGTGGAATATCAAATCATTTGACAAGTTTTTAGAATTTCTAAAGCTTCAAGCAGGTGGATTTTTTTTTCAATTTTGTGAGGTAGGTGGTGTAGTGATCGTATACAGGAAGACTTAGCCAAATTTGCCTACATGTCAAAGAGGAAACTAAAAAAATTTAGTATTCCTCCCTTAAAAAACTAAGATTCACTAGACTCAACTAATGAACCTCATCTAAGAATTTGAGTGCTACTCACACCGTCAAGGTGTTGTAAACCCAATGACCAAAGTGAATGTGTATGGTCCAATAAATCCACTGGATTCACCAAGTGAACCTCATCCAAGATTGCAAGTGTTACTCATACCGTTAAGGTGTTGTAAACCCAAGTAACCAAAGTGATTGTGTATGGTCGAATAAATCCACCAGATTCAACTAATGAACCTCATCCAAGATTACGAGTGCTACCCATACCACCCATACCGTTAAGATGTTGTAAACCCAAGTAACCAAAGTGAATGTGTATGGAACAATTAAACAAACAAAAAATGAGTTTGTAGTATTGTCTTTAATGAGTACCTATTGGTCATCACACTCCAGATGACTCCATTTGCTCCTCTATTGGACTTGGCAATTCTTTGGCATGTGGGGGGTGGAGAGGAGGGGGGGGGAACCCATTACCCCCATACCCAACCCAACACCCACCCACCACCACTAGGCAACTAAAGAAACAAAAAGGGGAAAAAAAAGAGAAAAAACACCCACACAAAAGAATCGAAGATTTTATCCAAAACGTCATCCCAACGTGTCAACGATAAATAAGAACACACGCGACACCCACCACACGCGCTGAGCTAATTGACTAATTAACTACGGTAACGGTTTTAGTTAACCACGTGTCGGTGCCTGTGGGCCCTCCTCTGTCCGCCGGCTTCACCCGGTAAGCGTGCAATATCTCACCGTCAGTTCCGGTCGGTCTGTTCCCATATCCTACCGGCTGTACCCGGTGATGTTTGCGTCCCCGTTTTGGGGGGGGGGGGCTTTTTCGGGTTGGTTAAGTAAGTGTCTTTTTCTCTTTTTTCGGGCCTTTTGTAGATGGGGTGGACACTTTGTTTGCGGGGGACTTGGGGTGGAATAGGATTTTGGGGTGGGCGGGGGAAGGGGCTGGGTAGGTCTTATTATAGACACAATATTTTGTGAAGGCCTTTTCCAAAAGTCAGAAGTAAAATTTTTTTGAGTTATTATTATTTCAATCTTCCAAAAACATTTATTTTTATTTTTATTTTAATGGTGTGAAGGAAAAAAATAATTCCCTCCTTTCTGACTACTTTGTTTTTTTTTTTAATGCAAGCCCTTTCTTTTGTTTTTCTCTTTGACAAAATTTATGTGTGAGTTTGGTGAGTGTTTGCTTATGAATGAAAATCAGGGGGAAAAGAAAAAAGAAAAAAGAAAAAAAGCTAATGGGTAGAGAGCATCATCAAAAAGTTGGAAATTTAATTGAGTAGGTCGGTGTGTGTGACAGTAACTGAAAACTGACCAAACACTAAAAAAACCATGTTTAGAAAAGAAAAGATATGGCAAAGGGGCAAAAGTGGGGGTGCAAAAGTGGGGGTGATCAAGTGTGTCTGAACAACTCAAGTGTGGAAAAAAGATCAATTGAGTCCACAAGACCATATGACACTTGGTAGCAAAAGAATTAGATAGGGACCAAAACAACTACTACCCTAAATTTAATTAGAAAAAAATAACGGACCTAAGTACTTGGCCCTTGAATCCAACATTATGGGGGGAAAAAAAAAACAAAAAACAAAAAACTAGGTTAAGCTATGATAAATTACAACAAAAAAAGGGGCTCTTGCTAAGAGAAGGTGGGGGGGGGGGGCGGGGGGGGGAGGGCATGTGTGATTTTTTCTTAAATATTTTTTTTGCAAATGTGGTCACAATACTAGTACACAAATTTTTTTGACGGGGGGCGGGGGGGGTGGTAGAGTACGGTAGGGAGAGAGTTCAGGGGTGCTTACATGTATGACCCGACCCGTGCTCTTTCTTCCACTTTCCTTTGCCCTTTCTTTCTCATTTTCGTCTCCTTCTTCTTCTTCCTCTTCTTTTCTCGCGTTGTTCGTGTCCTGAGCGGCGAGAGAATACATGCGCGCGCGGTGGCCGATCCGATCACTGAGCTTTTTTTGTGCGCTTTCGAGAGCATGGTTTGATGTCGTGGGAAGCGCAATTTGATCTTGTTCTGTGGTGAATTCTTTCGTGAATATTGAGTTGTCGTCGTTTTGTGAGTGGAGTTTTGTTTCTTTCTTTCTTTGTGTCGTCGTCGTCGTGCTACTGTTGCTGCTGGTCGCCTTACATATTTGTTCCCTTTGCTGTAAGGGCGTGACTTCTGTCTCCGGGTAGCCTATTGACGCCGTGGTCTAGAGAGAGCTTCTGTTACGGGCCGTATGTCAAAGCTCCGACTATAATGGAGCGATAGAAGCTTGCAGACACACAGACAGACGGATACCTACACAGAGGCCTTTGAGAAGAGAACAAGGAATGGCAGGGCATGAACAAATGCAAGTGTATCCCATGAGTAGCAGTAGTGAAGAACGAGGAATCTTGTCGTGCAGAGTGGGAAGAGCGCCTGTGCGATTGCTAGTTGTTTGAAGAAAGGAGTTGTCCCGGAAGGTCTTGGTGTGTCATCAGAGACAGGCGGGGTGGCGCACAACGGAGGTAGCGGCGAGTTCAGGGAAGGAGAAGCAGTAGCAGAAGCGAAGACGAAGAAGATGAGTCTGCGGCAGCAACACCAGCATCATCATGCTGCTGCTGCTGCTTCAGAGCTTCGTCTACCAGCAGACATCGACTGGCACATGCTAGACAAGTCCAAGTTCTTTCTACTGGGAGCAGCACTATTCTCTGGCGTCTCCGCGACGTTGTATCCTGTCGTGGTGCTCAAGACGCGGCAACAGGTGATGGTGGCGGCATCGCCACCCCAGTCTTGCACAAGACTGGGCCTAAACATCCTCCGTCGCGAGGGAGTGCGAGGGCTGTACAAAGGTTTCACCACTTCTCTCACGGGCACAATCCCTGCCAGAGCTTTGTACATGAGTACGCTGGAGGTCACCAAATCCAGCGTCGCTTCCTTGGCTACCAAAGCTGGAGGCATGTCGGAGCCTGCAGCAGCCGCAGTTGCCAATGCCGCTGCGGGTCTCACAGCCTCCATCGCTGCTCAATTGGTTTGGACACCCATCGATGTGGTGTCGCAACGCCTGATGGTGCAAGGAGGAGGAGTGTCTTCTTGTTCTACTACCAGATACGCTGGCGGCCTCGACGCCTTCAAGACCATCGTGAGAACGGAAGGACTCCAAGGTCTCTACCGAGGGTTTGGTATGTCCATCCTTACCTACGCACCCTCCAATGCGCTCTGGTGGGCTTCCTACTGCGTCGCGCAGCGATCCATGTGGATGAACTTGGGATACAGAGGAGGAGCCAGCAGCAGTAGTGACAACAACATCCTCCCTCCTGCACCTCCAAGCTCTGCAGTTGTGGTGGGCGTGCAAGGACTGAGTGCAGCTGTTGCAGGAGGAGTGTCTGCACTGGTCACAACACCTTTCGATACCATCAAAACACGCTTGCAAGTGCTGGGAAACGAAGAAGGTGGTGGTGGTGTTGGCCGACCTCCTTCCATAACACAAACGGTACAGAGCCTCGTCCAGGAAGGCGGATGGAAAGCTTGCTATAGAGGTTTGGGTCCTCGCTGGGCTAGCATGTCCATGTCTGCCACCATCATGATTACCACTTATGAGTTTCTCAAGCGCCTCTCTGCAAAATCACAAGAGTGAAGCAGAAGCAGAAGCTTGGTGGGGATGGCAATGTCACTTGCTCTCAGTATTGAAGTATATGTATGAAAAGTTTGCTGGATGTGCAACCTTTTTTTCTGGAGAAAGCTTCCTTTGCATCCAGGATCAATGGATTACAGCAACAACCACAACAACAGCAGCATTGCAGCAGCTGGAGGAGAACAGGACACTTCCCAAGTGAACAATGTTGTTGCTGAAATACTCAATGGTTTTGGTGGCATTCCCGATTCTTGTCTCTTTTGTGTATTTGGTGTCGGATCTTCTACTAATGCGAGCTCCACATCTTGTAGTGCAAGTTCCCACATCTTGCAATGCAAGCTCCACATTGTGTAGTGCGAGTTCCCACATCTTGCAATGCAAGCTCCGCATCTTGTAGTGCAAGGTCCACGAGATCCACATCTTGCAATGCAAGCTCTACATCTTGTAAATGCAGGATCCATATCTTGGACTGCGAGATCTGCAAGTTTTCAATTCAGCAGCTGACTTTGATGATGATGATGTTCATGGGTGGGGCTTGAAGAAGAAGAGCATAAAGAAGATGACAAAGATTTTCTCTGAAGGGGTTTTGCTGCCCATTTGGGAATCACACAGCAGATGAAATAAAACTGCAAATTGTTTTTTTGTTTCTGGATGCAAAAGAAGAAGCTCATGATAATATAGTGCGCTGTGCATATGATCATGTGGGAGGGGAGAATAGGAGGAGAATATTACCCATGCAAAGAGAGACAAGATGTGACTGGGTGAGTCATTCTGGAACATTTTGTTCGTTTTTTGTTTATGGTACAATTGTTAGCAGTTGTGTATAAGATATATTCTAAAGACTCATCATGCAAAAGAGATGAGAAATGCAACAAGAGTGTGAGAAAGAGATACACAGAGACAGAGAAATGATGGAAACATTTTGCAGTTTGTTTTCCCTTTGATTCCCTATTGGAGAAATCTGTAAGTAAATGTGAGAAAATTGGAGTTCTTGGAAGAACGCTTAGATTTGCATTGTAGAAATTGTAAGTAGATTAGAGAAATTTGAGCTCTTGGAAGAAGAAGAACTCCCACTTTGGGGACAGGAGGTGGTGTTTCTTCTCTTCTTTTTTTTGCAGTGCATCAGAGCCAGAAATTCCAAGCGCTGGGGGTGGGACTGTCTGCTTCTGTTGCTGTACATATTTTTGTAATGATGGAAACAAAAGCTGTAGCATTCTTTTATGTCTGAGCATTTTGGGTCTCTGGATTACATAGCATTGCTGATTTTAGGAGATCAGGTTTTAATTGAACTTGGTGTGTAGCAAGCTTGCCAAGTATCATCTGAGATCTGCAAAGTGTTTTTTGTGAGATCTTCAAAGTAATTTTTTGTGAGATTTTGTGAGTTTTGTGTCACTATTTTTGAACATTTTAGTCCAATGGAAACTCATTTTATAATACAGTTCAATACCCACATAGAATCTGTGATTCCGGGTTGTGAGATTTTCACTGTGTACAGTTGGTGGGTGTCTTTGTAATGGTGGGGAGGGAGATGTCCAGTAACTCCATTACTGGTAATTCCAATGTTCTATGTTTCATGTTTTGAACTATTTTTTGGAGAAGTATTTCCTCAGTACTATGGAAGACACAATTGTTTCTATTGCTTCTGCAAATCCAGAAGTTCATCATCAAATTGCAGGTACCCAATGTCTCTCCACAGCCCATGAGCTTGCATCAAAGAACCTGGGAAATGCAAATTAGTTCTATACTCAGTCTCACAGATGCCCGACCATAATGGATTGTCATTCTTTCCTTGTTATACGGACCGAATCTGGGGTGTTCTTTTCAATACCATCTTGTACATAATGTATGGAAAGGACAAACATGTTGGCTATGTTGTTTTTTAGTTGAAACATGCAGGTTGTTGAGTTCTGAAGTATTGGGTGCGTAATAAATATATTAGTCGAGAAATCTGATCATCCAATGTGTTTTCATTCAAGAGATTTTACAAGTTTAGAAAGTGGAGCTTTGGACAAGAGTGTATGCAGTATATATATGTTTGTGTGTGTGAGTGGACATTCCCTCCTGCTTTTACCATCCTTTTGGTCAATGGGTTTGTTCACAACAGTGTGCTTGTATCCATTTGTGTGTGTATAGTGCAAGAACGGTAAAGAGTATTGTGAGGCTCACTAGGATCTTGTACTGTTATGATTGCAAGACTTGCAAATGAGTCTCTTTGTTAATCTTGCTTCTCTTTTTGTTGGATCTGCCCTAGGGTAGAACAGCCCATGAGTGATCGCATAAATGCTCAAGGCAATCTGTATCCAAGGGGAGGGCTCCATTGTTTCTAGAGTCCAAACAAAATGTGAACCCCTTCTATTGGCCAGATCCAAGGGTAGGGCTCCATTGTTTCTGTTGTCCAAACAAAACTTGAACCCCTCCTATTGGTGCATTTGGTGCATAAAAAATTGTCAAAAATGGATTAGAATTGAGAAAGTTACAGCCCCTCAAAAGTAGAGGGGGTTGAGAACTCAATAAAGCAATCCAGCAAACATTACACAGCCTGCGGGTAGGAACATCTGGTCTCAGTTTTGATTCTTTTAAAAAAATTGGAGATTCTTGGGGTGTGGGTTTGAGCTCATTTCTTCCCATTTCAAAGCCTTGCAATTCTAGTTTTAAAGCATTTTTTAAAATGCAAGAACCTTGGGGTCTGGTTCCATGCAGATGTTACACATTCCCCTATGCTAGATAGGGTATAGATAGAATATTTTATATAAAATTTAAAATCAATTTTTTTTTATAGGTATGGACAAATTAAACTTAATATTTAACACTGAAAAATTGAGTCCACTAGTCAACTTTCAACAGATAAATAAATAAATCAACTTACCTACTTAAAAACATGTCCTTGTTCCTTGAACCCTAAACGGTTTCAATCTCAGGTCTGGATTTAATAAAAGATTAGTTCCAATGTCTAGTTCTTGTGCAAGTTCCAACAAAAAGATCTGAACTCAAATCCTGGTCACAAAAACCTGACCCTGAACCCAACTGCAAACCCTGGATTTAACACTGAAAACACAGGATACCCTCATAACACTGGAGTATATACTCACTTGCCAGAAAAAGTGTGAAAATAGTAGTTAGGGTGGGCACAACTGCAGAGGGAAAATCAAGAACATGGTACTCAGCACCCCCCCCCCCTTTCCCAAATGTAGAATTTTCTAGATCTGAAAAAGAGTGGCAGCCCATTCAATGGGATTCCCTTGTTGTGATGCCAACTCTGTTGAATGAAATGCTTCTGCCCATTGCAACAGAAGCAGTGAAGCAGACCAAAAAAAACAAAAAAACATGATTTTCTTCAGTTTCCCTTTTCAGTCAGACTGGACTGATTGTCTGACTTGACTAGCTTGTTGCACAAATTTTCCCACCCTTGGCTTAAGTCATCAAGTGTGATTCATTTAATATTGGCCATCTGTCTGCAAGGAATCATACATCCAGCAGCAGATGTCTGCATTGGAATGGTATTGCAAATATATGGTGAGTGTACCAGGACTTTAAATTGAAGCCTTATTATCCTTCAAAGCAAAAAGGCTTATTCTTCTACTTCATGACAAAAATCTAGCAATCCTACAAATCCAAAAGGGCAATTATAAAAGGGTCTAATCCTTCTATTTCATAACAAAAAATTTGGCAATCCTATCAACCTAAAAAGCCAGTTATCAAATGAATCCTTGAAAAGCTGGAAAAAAGATTTTGAAAGTCTTTGAAATTAGTCATGAGATGGCCTTGCTAGAGTAGATGTTAGATTGTAACAAATTGCACTTTTTTTTTTTTTTTTTTTTCTTTATTCTCTTATGTTCCATTTTATTTGTTTTTGTGTTAAGATTTATGATTTCA
>Ga0116231_10002581_pt1 | contig 37884 bp, 24 predicted proteins | sample S1TSphgellanicum_2_FD_89695 | JGI IMG/M metagenome (GOLD analysis project Ga0116231, IMG submission 89695) | Host-associated microbial communities from peat moss isolated from Minnesota, USA - S1T2_Fd - Sphagnum magellanicum MG | ecosystem: Host-associated > Plants > Peat moss > Unclassified...
CCCCTCCCATTTTTTTTGTTTGTTTTTTTTTTTTTTTTCCTTGGCCTACTCATTCTAATTTTTTTTACCAACCCAAAAAAGGCCCCCTATTTTTTGTTTTTGTTTTTTTTTTTTTTTTTGGGGAGTTTTAGGGCATTTTTATTTAAAACTTATTATGGTTAACTCCTTTCATTTTCAGTTAGCCATATATCATTCTGAAATGCCAATTTGGAGAGGTAGTTAAGCTTGAAAAAATTGTGAGTAGTTCCAACTTCCTGTAGTGGAGAGTTTAACTCTGTTCGTCATAGATAAAATATTAGCTTTCAAACTTTCGAATACATATGTAGCTTCATACTTTGACCTAGCTATTACATATAACTAACTATGTTGAGAGTTTTCTTTTGTTTTGGGTGAAACCTTTTACGGAATTAATTTGGTTCGCTACATCGCCCTAAATCCATGGGCACAAAGAATGTTCTCCGTACCAAGAAAACAAAAAAAAAAATTGAACCCCATAGACCCAAAAAAAAAAAGGAACCTGAAGAAAACATTTTACACTCATTGCCATTCAAAGCTGTCATTGTACTCAGAAACCCGGCCAGTCGGCCACCCAGGCACTCACCCACATGTGTCTCCTCATTTGAATGTTAATGTGGTAGCCATGTGGCACAAACACAGTTTGGCTTCTCGGTGCTCGTAATAATCACTGGACGCCATTCCCATTGTGAGGCAAGTGGGTGGCGGGCGGGGCGGGAGGGGATTTGGGGCGGCACGTAAGTCGGAAATAGGATTTGTGTACAACTCAATTGTTGTTGTTGGTGGTAGTGTGCTCTTTCCCAAGCTGTACCCTCCGTGCGCACGCAGTTCCGAACGAATGCCTACCATCAATGAGGAATATTCGATGGAGTTTGGTTTTGGTACACAAATGTGGTATTATTACTTATTCCATTACGAAAAGTGCTAAACTATATATAGCAAATAGTACGTTTCCTTTTGTAGTGCAAAAATTTTGCATTGTCGTGATTTTTAAAAAGAGAATATTCCATCATTGTATTCCTTATTTTTTGAAAAAAATTTGTCAAAACAAAAAAGATATTTTGAGTCACTTTTTGTTAGATGTCTATTCTTCAGAGCTACATTATAAGATTTTTTTTTTTTTTTTTTTAATAATAATAGATTGTCATTTATTGCTAAATCCCTCTTTAGATGCTAAGTATGGATGCTCCAACAAAAAAAAAATTGAAAAAAGAGCACTAACGAGGGGTGTGTCACACTGTGGCCTTGCCATTTCCATTAAAAAGCATCTTAAGGCAAAAAGAAGATTTATGGAAATTCAAATATTTCACCATGCAAAAATATAATCTTAAAAAATCCTCTAAGAGAAACCAAAATCCTTCAAGATATTATTATAACTCTGTAACTAAATTTCTCAAGTTTCAACACAAGCCAAAATATCATCTTTCAAAAATCCTCATATAAAAAATAGACCTAAAATAGAAATATTACCTAGGGGCCAAAATCCCTTTAGCTACTATACTCTGTAATGAACCTAAACACAATATCCTTGCCTACCAAGAAGGCAAGGCCAATAAAAAAGAATTATCTATGTATATATAGAGCTCAGTACCTCTATTACCCTAGATCTCTCTAATACCTAGTTTGAGAAGTTAGGAAAATGACAAAATTTTGATGTCCTTTTGGGTGTTTACTTGTTTGTACAGATGGAGTGCAAGCAAGGGACATTGAAGTAAGAGAGAAAGAGCCAAAAAAAAAGGTTCATCAACTGCAATGTGGCAACTTGCAAGACAACAATTGGCCAAGTGTTGGGTTGCAACGAGAGAATGTATTTCCCTCCATTTGAGGCCCATCACTTGCTCTCTCTCTCTCTCTCTCTCTCACTCTTCCTTTTTCATAACTATCTCTGGGGAGAATCTGAACAATCTGATTGGCTGTCAGTTCGTAAGTGACGACCCGGAATAAGTTTCTGGACTACATTGTCCAACGTGTCACTTTCTCATTGGTCCAGAAACCGGTTACACCCCCATAACCTGCTAGAGGAGCCAAAATATTCTTGACGCATTTGTGCCTCGACTATTTGGTAACCGGGCTCCTCTCACGGGGTTACCTAATACATAACTTTCGACCTTCATTTTGTTAGCAACCTACCAGTTAGCACAAAGGTACCACCCTGGGCTCTCATTGGCCTAATGGTTTTGTAACACTTTGCTGCTTGGATGAACATTTCATTCTCGTTATCTGAATGGACGAAAATGAGGAATCTCAATCCTCACAAGGGATGGTTATGTCCAGTAACCGCCTCAAGTGTACATGTTACCTAATCCATACCGTGGTACCTAGTCTGGTTAGGCATTAATTAATTATTTTTTGGAGTTGCTAAAAATTCTGAAATATTTGTGCCTACCATGCTAAAAATCTGAATGAAGCTGTCAAGCACAAATAGCTTCATTATTTAGTAGAATGTAAAATTGTAAAATACTTGAAAAAAATAGGTACCTAGTACCTAGTAAAATCCCAATTTATTTGTCAAAAAAATTGACAGAATTTGTCCCCAAATATCTCTAACAATAATCAATTTATTTTGGGTATGGTGGGTTTAGGGGTTCCCTAAAAATAATAGGTAGCTAGTACATTACTAGAAAATTCATGACTACCCTAGTACCTATCATCAAAGGGAGTAATGTACTAGCTACCTATCCTTTTCAGGGAACCCCTAAACCCACCATACCCAAAATGAATTGATTATTGTTAGTGATATTTTGGGACAAATTTTGTCAAATTTTTTGACAAATAAATTGGGATTTTTTTTTTTTTGGGGGAAAATTTTGCCAATTTCTAAATATAAAAAAATTAAGAAGACCCTGATTATTGTTTGCAAGAAAACAAACAATTTTTGTTTCTAAACTTGAAGGACATTGAATGTTGTGTGAAATAGAAAAGATACTACCCAAAAAAAAGAGAAAAATTGTCCAACAACCACAAACTTGGTCTATTTCAGAAAGATTTTTCACAATTTTTGACTTGCAATTTAACTTTTGCCTTTGGCCACTACATTCAAATGATTGTAATAAAAAAAACACAGCTAAATAGTAAATTTAAGTGCTAAATGTTCGACTTATTAGAATTGCAAGTCCAAATTTGCCATTGAAACAAGGTTTAGGGTTGAAGCTTTTTTCTCCAATATGTGACAAAACAATTTGAGTACCTATTTTACAATCCCCATTGAAGATGGGGAAAAACCCACACACACTCAACGGAAATTTCAAAAGAAAAGCAGAAGAAAAAGTGTGCAAAAAGAAGATCAAGTTAAAAGTGAAATCAAAAGTGAAGAATAAACTCCCATATAGGTACTTCCAAAATGCTCTTTATATAATCACATGCAAAAGAAATTTCTTCGCAATTCCCTACTAAGATTGGTTGGTTGGCTATGAGGGGTGTCCCAAAAATGAAAATCCATTGTGAAACATATGGGGCATTTTTACAAGAGACTTCCAAAAATCAAGTCTCCTTGAAATTATATAATGCCCTCACCCATGTGAGGTGAGAGGTGAGCGGAATCTGTTTATTATGACAATACCCTCGCCTATGAGCTTTATACAGTGTCAAAAACAATCGATGTGAGCTTCAGAGCACGGGGCTGGCTTTATGTATTTCATAAAGAAAGCCGGCTGTGAAATTTCACAAAATGGCCGCTCACACCGACTCGCCGGAAGTAGAAATAATTACAACTGAAAGAACAACAATGGTTGCACAAATTGTGGCATGTTGGAAGAATCCAGCGGGTAGTAGTTGGACCCTGTCTTCTGCTTTAGAAAATTTCGCAAAATCAGCATGCAAAGCAACAAGTGTTCGTCCTGGAGGATCTAAAACCATTTAATATATATGTTTTAAGAATGATAATGTGCGGTTCTCCTTGGGTTTAGGTGTTGCAAAACTATGTTTTGAATGTATTCTCTTTCCACCATCTCTCCCCACCACCCCCCCATCATCCGAAAATCCATAGTACCTAGTACCATATTGATGTCCGTTCGTATGATTCTTGTAAGTTCTATGCACCATCACCATCTCTAATGAGTGCCCTAGGGTACATCCCACCACCACTACCAACTCTCAAGTGGTGGATGTGACAAAAAGGCACAAAACTAGAGAAAGATCACAAAACCCGGAAATTGTGCAACCCAACTAGGCACTTATTTTATTATTTTCTTACATGAAGTGAAATCAAATTTAAAAAAAGAGGGTTCTCATCCCCCCCCCTCCCCCCCCAAAATTATGAGCCAAACTGGTGTTTTTTTTAATTTATTTTTTAATTAAAAAAAATTTTCTTGACAAAAAAAAATTGGGAATTTTTTGGGGGTCTAAAATTTGACTAATGGTGCTAGCTATTCTGTTAAAAAAATTTCAAATTTTTATATCACAAAATTGAAAAACAAAACCCAAAACCCTAGTCAAAACTCCGAAACCAATCGCAATGCCCTTCCAAATAATACTCCAATTTATGAAGGAAGGGACAAGATGAACTTTCTTGTCCAAGCAAATTGTAAGTTTAATTCTCATGGGCGAGATTAGTGTATGTTGGCCTTGCCTACCAAGGCAAGGATAGCCTAATATTGTGTTTAGATTCATTATAGAGTATAGTAGCTCAAGGAATTTTGGTCCCTAGGTAATAAGTCTATTTTTATATGAGGATTTTTGAAAGATGATATTTTGGCTTGTGTTGAAACTTGAGATTAGTTATTATAGAGTTCTAATATCTTGAAGGATTTTGGTTCTTTAGAGGATTTTTTTTGAAGATTATATTTTTGCATGGTGAAATATTTTTGAGTTTCTACAATTCTTCTTTTGCCTTAAGATACTTTAAAATGTAAATAGCAAGGCCATAGTGTGGCACACCCCTTGTTGTCCAACAATGATTTGCCTCCAACCCTCCAATGGAATTTACTTCTTCTAGGTACTCTTTATAGCCAAGGTCCCTTTTTGCACCCTTTGGCTTCTTTTCCTTGAATTGAGAAGGAAGGCCAGCCATCCTCCAAAGGTAGCACTTAAACATTCTCAACCATTTTGAGCCTTCTTGTCATTGTGGTGCAACACTCAATTCAAAGTGTGGAGAGCAACATCCAAGGAGTGAGGGAAGACACTAGGGTTTTTTTCTCTTTGAAGGACCAATCGACTTAGGGTTTAGGGACCAGTTGACTCAGCTCTGTTCAGGGTTTCGAGTTGAATTGTGTCAATTATTGCTAAATTTGTGGTTCTTGTTCAATTAGCTAACAATGGTTCTTATTCTTAGTCTCTAAAACCTATATAGTTAAATGCTATGCACCTAAGCTAAACTTGATGGATGGCCTAGGTTAGGATAAGTTAACCTAGGTTAATTTAAACTAAAATATGTTAATGTTTATAGCTTTGGAATGATTAATTATGTTACAAATAAAAAATTATGATCCAGTGGATAAGGACTTGAACCTTCGAAACGAAGATGAGGGTTTCAAATCCTTACATTTACAACCTAGAATTATTTAGGTTGCTTATGTAACTTACTTAAATTACTTTAGGTTTGTTTTAAAATTTAAGATGGCATAGGCTAAGCAACCAAGTCACCTAACTTAAACTTCTTAGGTTAAGTTCTTAGGTTAAGTTGCTAGTTAGGTTGCCAAGCTTAGACCTCCTAGGTTATGCTCCCTAGGTTAGGCTTCCTAGGCCTTGGTTGCCACATGGCAGCCCATAGTGGATAATAAGTTCTTATGATTTGGAATAGATTTCCATATGGCAACAATAAAATAATTAAGAAATTTGTGATTTATAAAATTTATAGTCATAAATGTTGACTTTTGGTGTAGTGTTCCAATTCCTATAGTGTTTTCAATCATCATGTTGTCTTAATTTCAGCCTAATAGTTCAATTCCATTTTTGTTGAAGGAAGTTTTGTTAAAAGTTGCAAGTAATTCCACTAAAAGTTGTAACATTTTCCTAGGAATTTTCCAAGTTTGAATTTGGTGCCAATGGTCACACATAAATAAATGCAACATAAAGGTTTTAAAATTTAGAATAATTATGTTATGATGTTTATTTGGTGTTTTCATGTTAAGGTTCCACCTAGGATTTAAAAAAAAACCTTTTTAAGGACTTTTAAAAATCATGTTGAACTTTGGGGCATTATTAGAATTGAAGTTGTATGATGAGTTTTTATTCTTTTAATAGTATAATTATAACAATACTTAATATTCATTCAATAAATTACATTAAAAAAATCATGTAAATTGTGAAAAATGGAATCTTTATGGAGTTCTTTTTCTATTGTGATTTTTTTTTTGTTTACTTATAAAGGATTTCATAACTATCAATTTATGACATGTAATAATACAAACTTCATCAATTATTAATAATTGGTATGTACTTAAACGACCCAATACTTCATTTTGGTAATATTGTAACAATTGATCAATAATTTAGAATTGTTTGGTTGTTATGTGTAGTAAAATTGCATTTGTGACACCCTACGTGATACTCATTAACATGAAGACACTCTCCCATTGTTGGTTTCTCGATACAACTTGGACCCAAGTTGACACCCTTTTGTTGGAATTAGGATAATAACTACATTGTGAAACTGGTCTTTTGCTAGATCCAAAATCAAAACTAAAACTATGCAAAAATATTCTTGAACATAGATTAAGATCTTTAAATAAGAAAGTACAATTTTTTGAGAAGTTGACAAACAAATGGTTTGGATAGGCAAATATACCCATGTTAACAATGCCCAATAATAACACCAATAAAGGGAATGATTATTTTATTATTTCCCAAGCATAATGATTGGCCCAAATGGTCAAATTTCAATAGTCTATCACTTTATTCATTCCATTCTTTTAGGTTTATGGGTTGGGATGAGGTAGGAATTAATAGTGCACCATGGATGTGGTAATTACTTGTAGATGCTCAAGTAAGGGTTGTCAGTGGGCATGTTTTAAAGTAAATTTTCACCTAACATAAACCCCAAAAATGTAACAAACAAATGTAAATCAAAATGTAAGGACCCAAAATGTGTTCATTATGGACAAGTGTCAAGTATGGCATGCCTTGGCAAGTGGGATGAAACAATGTTATTAGTTGCTCGATTGGCATGCCAAACATGAACATGATGTTAAAAATATCATAAAACAATTTGAGGGAAATATTTTTGGGATTTGAAATTGTTAAATTTTGGCCTTCTTGAAGAAGGAATTGCCCATTTTAAAGGACATGTCATTTTTTGAAAAAAATAATGAATTATTTCAAAAAAACATTCCCTAAAAAAACATTTACATGAGGCACATTCTACCTCCTAGTGCACATGTTAAAAGGTAAAAAATCCCTATACTAGTTAGTGCCATAAAGCATCCTAGTAACTATATAATTATTAATGGTAGACTTATCATCCTTTACCAAAGGACTAGTTTGTTAGGACTATTTTAAAGGATTTTGGACCTATTTGCATGGGGTCAATGTGGGCCTTGTGTGGTTTTGTGGAGGAAGATTAAAAGAGGACTTGGAGGGATTCTATGGCATTCGAAAGAGTTGTAGTTTATAGTTTTGAGTTATGAAAGTTCTCTTTCTCTTTTGGAGAGGTGTTGAATGTGTAACACTAGAGAGGGGAAAGTAGTTTGGAAATGTATTGTATTTGTGCTCTTCAATGGAAAATGGTTTAATGATCTCAATGTGTTTTGTGTGAGTTTATTTTATTAGAATATGAAGGAAGGTAGTATAGTTTAAGTTTGTGTAATGTTTGTTTACATCTCATATAATAGTTTTGTGTTTCTTCTAAAAAGGTATTGATAATGTACACTTTGTTTTAGTCTTTAGAGTAGGACGTTTCTTGTTGCCATAAGAAGGTAAGAGCTAGTACATGGTAGGTGATAGTAAGAAAGAAAATACTTGAAAGTTGAAGCCTATATGGGGTTGCTACAAATAGTAGGTAGTAGTCATTGAAAAGGCTTTTTAAAGGATTGTAGACAATAGGCAGCGCCATTAAAAGGTTTGTAGGCCCTATGAAGGTTAGATAATAAATATGGAAGGGTTGCAAACCCACTAGACACCATTTTAATGTATTGAAAATATTGTAGAAATTTAGAAGTAGTTATTTCCTAGTCCTTTTTATCTTTCTCAATTATTTCCTATACTTTCTTCTTCTTACATTACTGAAATGCACTATAGTTAGAATAGTATAGGTTTGCCTTTAAATGACAAACCCTACCTTCTTATTTTTTTCTTTACATAAGACTTTTACTATTATTTGAGTAATTGTAATAAAATTAGTAAGTGATAGTAGTTTTTATTGAAAGAAAAAAAAATGGACTTGTTTATTCGATATTACCTTCCTAGGGCTAGTAAAAATTAGGGGCTACATTTTCACCCTTTAACACTTGACATACATCTTGGGGATCATACTCAAGATATTTTTGAAAGATTGGACCAATGTTTGATAATATTTAATTTGGACAAATGAAGAATTTTTGGTTCAAAAACATGGTTGGGAAAATAGTGAATTTTTTTCAAAACTTGGTTCTTGAAAGTAGATAGGGGGCTTACTATCCCTATTGGTTGACAAAGTGGCATAGTCCTAAAGAGAGCACAATTTGTAGGAAAGACTAAAAGTGTAATTGATAAGACGGTATCTATGGGAAACTAGGATTGGAATAAGAAGTGGAAAGTATTACTATCCAAGAAAAATAGAAAAAGACTTAAAATTCAATGCCCAATCAAACATCATAAGATAAAACATTAACTCAACATACTTCAATCTTACCATAGAAGTTCAATAACAAGAAAGGTAGTTATTATTAATAAGCCAAGCCAAGAGAAGAGTAACTTTGTCATACTTTCACAAAGAATTTTTAAAAAAAAGTCATGAGTTGTGCAATAACAAGAAGATATAAAAAAGTTAGTAAGTGATAATAGTTTTTATTAAAAGTAAGAAGAAGTTGAATTTGTTCCTTCAACATTACTTTCTTGGGGATGGTATTGTTAAGGGGGCACATTTTCACCCCTTAACAACACCTTTTAAGGTGAGGCCTTTAAGGTGCACATTAACGTTTTTTTCACTTGTGGAATTTTGACAATTTGCCACCTATAGCAAAAGCCTTCAACAACCATTATTTAAACCCTAAAACAAATCATGTTGATTTCAATAGTTTCTTAAAGTTTTCAATTACGGTTAACCCATCATTGGATATTATATGACCTTAGGGTTGTTCATCAACAAAAGCTCTTCATCATTTTTAATCATCACTCACATTTGATGAAACTTCCTATGTAGTTGGGCAAGCCCATCCTTGGGTGGTACCACTAAGAACATCACACCTTGATTTTCTTAGACCCATAGAACTTTGAAAAATCATTGGAAACATTTAAATAAATATTTTCATAAATTTTTTTAATGATAACATTTATTAAGTTCTATATATCTTGAAATTTCAATAATATCAAAAATATTATGTATTTTGATTTTTTTTATCATTACATTTACAAAAAATTTCAAGATCGTAATATTGGTTTATTTCCTTGAAATGTTTTATCAAGAACACAAATTTGAAACATGATTTGAGATTTTTCTTGGGAATGTTTTTCCTAAGGTAATTTGGAAGTCATCTTTTAAAAGGTTTTTATTAGGTAATCAATTAAAAAGTATAATTTAGCTATGAATTTCCAAAGTCAAAACTATTAAATTTTTAGGGGGCCATTTTAATTAAGAGTACAAAATTTTAACAATTCCTAATTTTTTTATTCCAAAATGAACTTCAAGCCATATATTAATGCATGCAATTGATAAAATAATTTATAATTGTGAACAAATTTTAAATAAAGGGCCCATGAAAATGATTTGGTTGTTTTTGGTTTTTTAACCATTCTTTAAGCTGGTTCTTACAAGTACCACCCAAGGGTGGGTTCACCCAACTGTGTTCATTTGATGTAGTTGTCAAGCTTGCAGCCAAAACTTCCATTACCAAATAAATATCATTGCCATTTTAAATCACAAGCTTGTTAAATGTGCTATGGATTTTTTAGGTCACCTGTTTCATTACAAAAGAGATGTTGAAACTTAGTCATGTACAAGTTGCACAACTTGTAAAGGTTTTTTTTTTCTTGGGATTGTCATTAAAGTTTATTGTTTATGCATTATGTAGGTTCAATGTGATGGAAGAGCAATTTGATGCAATTACCCATGAATTTCAAGCTTTTCTATGAGACCAATGTTTATTCAAATGACCACATTGACCTTTCTAGTTTTTACATTTTGTAAGTTTCAAGCTTTTTTTATTGTTCTTGTTTTCTTAGTATGCAATTTTTGAAGCTTAAGGTTTAAGTCTTTGCATTTCAAGTGATTCAAGGTTTTTGTAACTTTATAATTTCTCATGGTTTAAGTCATTTTTTGAATGAAACTTTAGCATTTTGGGCTTTACATTTCTTGAATTAGTGCACCATGGTGCTTTTGTAATTCCCAACTAATTTTAGATATATTTTCATTTATTTATAAAATCCCTATTGTAATCAGCATTGCTTCATAGATTAATCAAGGTGTTGTTGTTTACAAAACATTTGGTTGCACCATAATAAAATCCAATTTTGGTATACATGCCCATGGTCATGAGTCTTTTAGGGTTGTCCTTGTGCACTACCCATATTCATTAGGTTTTTAGTGAAATGGGACAAAATTGATTAATATACAACTTGTATGGTTTTGGTAAAAAAAGATTAGTTGATTAAAACATTTTTAGTGACATATTTTTAGTTAATTTAGATAGTCACATGTTGCACTAGATAATTTTTAATTAAAAAATTATGACATGGATATATGAGCTCTCAAATTAATATGACATGTGGAATAAAATGTCACATCATCATACAATTTTTTTTGATGTTTTCAAATTTTTTTAAATTTGTTTTTTGCCAAATCATGGAGTCATAGATTTCATATTTTTCATGATACATTGTGACAATATTACATGCAGTGAATTTTTATTTTTTTCTGATTTTTTCAAAAATAAATTAAAACCTCATTCATTGTGATGTACATATTTATACATTGCATTTATATGAAATAACATTGATGTACACATTCATCAAGGTTTGAACCTAAGATTTCATGGAAGCACACCAAGGTTTTAACCACCAAACTACTTCAAAAATTTATTAATAACAAATAAAAAGTTTAAATTGATTACGTTTGGCATGGAATTGTTTAGGAAATCCAACTTTAACATACATTTTCCTTTTCAAAATCTATTCAAATGCTACAAATGAAAACATGATCTTGAAACTAATTCAATAATGTATTCCAAAAAATTATTATAATTTATAAATATTAAAATTAAAAAAAACCTTAAAATAACATGTCATGAATAAATTTACAAATGTCTTTTGTTTAAATTAACCTATAATTTCTATGAACTCAATGTGAATTTTAAAATGCATTCATTAAGTTTTGAACAACATTATTTCCATTGTGTAAAATATGTCCATTTTTGGAAAATTTGCAAATTTTTATTTTCCCCAATATGATTAGGTAAAAAATAATTTATTATTTTTTCAATGTTCTAAAATGGTAATCATCCATAAGAAGATTTAGCCACATTTGGTTATAGACAAGTTGTGGAGTTGGAAACTTGTTTAAATCTTTCAATATTATGGTTACCTACTATTATTTATTATAAAACATTGAAAAAATATTTTTTAAATTTGACACAATTTCATTCTTTTCCTTTCAAAAAAGTCCTTTGTTGATATTGTTGCCCCTTTAAATTGGCAAAAATGGGCCACAAAAATAAAAATGAATTAAGTAGTCAATATAGCCATTTAATTTTCAATACCATATTTGTTTTACAACGTGAATCATACACTAATACAAATGATTAATTACACAATTTGAAAAAAATCACAATATATATATAGTGATGTAAAAATATATCTTATTTTGGTTTCCTTTGTAGAAGTGAAAGTAATATAATTTGGTGAAATTTTGGCATTAAATAATTGGATCAAACCCCCTCCCCCTTCACCAACATGTTTCTTTTAGTTTCAATTTTTTTTAATTTGGCAATTTTTTTGGGGAAAAAATGGAAATAAATTGTGAAAATTCAACAAAAAATGTAAACAACAAAATAATTGCCAAAAATTTGAAAGGAAAAATGGTTATTCCTAATGAATAAAAATTTAAAATTAATTCTAATAATATCAACCTTAAACACATAAACAATTCCAGCATCAAATTTATTTGAAATTTTTTAAGTTCAATATTGAAATCACTATAAACTTATCCAAAAAAATTTAAACATTAAAATAAATATTATTGATGTAATTGAATGTGTTTTTTTTTTATGAATTTCCACTATTTTGCAAACACAAACAAAGGCCAACAACATCAACAAATTATTTTTTAATTAAAAAACCAAAAAAATCCATTTTAATTTGTTTAATAGTATAATTCTACAATGGGTTTTAAGACTTATAGCTGAAATATGGTTAAATCTTCCTGTGGATGATCTTAATTAACATTGCAAATTTGAAGAAATAAGAAGATTAAAAAAAAATCATTGATGTAATTAATATTATAACCATTTATAATTCATTCATTTAATTTATTTTCAAAAATAAAAATTTTAAATTCACCTCTTAATATTTAAACATAAACTTGTAACAAAACAAGCCTTGAAAATTAGATAAATAATGTTTAAAATTTAAAAAATATTGATAATTTAAATAGTAATAATAAAAATTAATTTTTTAAAGAATCATAATATATTTTAAGAAAAAGAAAATATGAAAAAGAATATATATATATACTCATTTTTTAAAAACATGGATTATTTTTTCATACATCAAAAGAGAAAAATGGGAAAAAAATGCAAAAAAAATTAAGGATTATTTATGGGGGTTTTTGGTGTGGCATCATGAACATTCATAATAAAAAATTTGTCCACATGATGCCTAAAACAATCTAGGGAAAAAAAACCTTCTAAATTACATAAATGTACAAAAAATTAATATATAAAAAATTATAATTTAGAGGTCTACATGCATCCTAGACTTTGTATGCATGAACATTTGACGTAATCATCAACCCATTCAAGTATAAGTATGAAACCTGCCTAGTTTTTATACATCCATTTCAAAAAATTATGGAGAGTGCAAAATGCAATTTGTGAATAATGGTTTAACACATTCAAAGTCAATGGTTCAACTCATGTGCAAATGTTGATAATTCAAAAGACATGAAAAAATTCACTAACTTGTTCAAGTATAAATGTGAGGCATTAAGTTATTACATGTGCAATGTTTGAATAATGGTTTCAATAAGTTCAAAGTGAATGATTCAACTCATGTATAGATGTTGATAGTTCAAGAAATGTGAAAAAACTCAATAAACCATTCAAATATAATTGCAAAACATTGAGTTGCATTTGTTTCAATATATTCTAATAAGTGCAAGATGTAACTTATGAGTAATGGTTTTAACATATTAGATATGAATGGTTTAAATCATGTACACATGTTGATAATTGATGTGAAATAAATCAGTAATTTGTTCCAATATAAATGTGGAGTCTTAAATTGTTATATGTGTTTTAATAATTATGGTAAGTGTAAAATGCAACTCATGAGTAATGGTTTCAACATGTTAAAAGCTGATGGTTCAATTCATGTACCCTATTGATAGTTAAAGAAATGTCAAAAAAATCACTAACCCATTATAATTATGTAAATAAAGTTAAAGGCTACCTCAATTTCCACCATAAGCAATTTGAAATTATTTTTAAAAAAATAGGGTTCAAATTATACTCATAAGTGAACAACATAGTGAATGTAACAACTATGAATAATATTGATATTTAATTAGTGCAACAAACCATTTGCAAACTTAAGTGGATAAATGTAGTTAAAATTTAGTCAAATCACATAGTAGTCAGAATGTGTGGGGTGAAAAAGGACAAGATTTCTTCTTGTGTTTGTTGTTTTTGAACCTTATATCTAGACCCATTGCCTATGTTTAACAAGTGGAGGAAAAAAAAAGGTTGAGGGAATGCAAGATTAATTTTATTTTTCAAGATGTTTGGGTAGTATTGATTTCATGGGTGGAAGTTATGGTTGGTTTTGATGGGAAAGTGAACATGGTGAGATGTTAGGTTTGTACACATATTTAAGGTAAAAAAAAGCTCCTAGTTCCTAAATTTGATAACCTCTAAAAGCATGTTAGGTGATGAAATGCAATGTTCCAAAACCTAATTACATTACGGGGTAGTATTTACATGTCTATAGAATTACAACATGATCACCCATTTTACAACATAAGAAGAGATTTTGTTACAAACATGGTTAGTATGGGAGATGTGGTCGGAAAGAGGGAGAGAAATCTTTTAAACAATTTGTTGCAATTTTTGGGCTTATAAAACAATGTTATCCTTTAACTAACTAATGAAAGCATGAAAATGTTGTCTTCGTTCTTGAAGGTGAAAAATACCACAAAAAAAATGGGAACAATAATGATGAATGGAAGATTATAGACATTCAACATTGCATTGTTAGGTCACTACAACAAAAACTATAATTCATGTAGTGAAGTACATTGTTGTAAATTGTGATGAGGTGATGATAGTTGATAATCAATCTTGGGTTAACATCTATGCTTACCTTGTGGAAGGTGTCAAGTGTAGTTTAATTTTGTTGAATTTGGAAAGGTTGGTTAGTGGTGGCACAATTAACAACCTCACTAATGTGATCTTGAATTCTTTGCTAGTCTATTTGGGCTTAATTGTGGAAGACATTAACCAAAAGTTGATTTGTTTTGCGTATGCTATTGTTGTTTTTATAGGGGTCTATAGTGGTGTGACAACACAAATCTACCAAAGAGCAATTCCATTCATGCTTGTTATCCATTTTGTTGCACATTGGACAAACCTTATTGTCCTAACATTTTAAAAAAAACTATTAATGTAGAAAATTTAAAGGTTTTTTGCACACCACATACAACTATTTTTCATCTTCACCCAAGAAGCACCTTGAGTAGTGCAAGCTTGCACAAATGTTTGGAGATAAAAGGGAACAAACTATTTCATATTGTAAAAACTAGGTGGATTTTTATGTTGTTTTTTGCAAAGAGGGTCCTTGTGAAATATACATCTAAATTGTTTGTTAGAATAAATAATGACTTCCATCCATTGAAGTTGTGAGAAACACTTTTGACACTACTACAAATCATGGTTTTTAAAAAAAGGTCCAAGTTGATTAATTTGTACATTTTGATTAAAAGCCCTCCTTGAATGACACATGAAGATCATTATCTTCAACCTTTTGACATTTTTGAGTTTGTGTTGATGAAATGCTCTCCCCATCAAAAAAATTTATAGCCCTTCATTTGTGCATGGTTGAAGGTGGGTTGCTCAAAGGTCTGGGGGGGGTAAAAATTAGATGATGTGTGGGATAATGTGTTTCAAGGATTTTGGTCAGATTGACTGCCTAATGGTTGTTCGCTTGACAGTGGTATGCTTAATGGTTGTTTGTTCAATTGTCCATTCAAATTTGTTCAATTGACATCCTTCAAATTTTGGATGACAAAAAACCAAAAGTCTTTCTAAAGACTAATTGTTAAAAAACACTAGAGTTTTGAAAAGTCAAGGTTCAATGTGGTCCAAAATATTTGCAAAATGTGTAAAAGATAGACTTTCACCAAGGATTTGATCACCTCAACTCACCCAAGGTTCCACATAATGGTTGTAAGTGGGCAACCAAAGACACAAAACCCAAATGAAAATAGAAGTGCTAAAAAATGAATCATGGATTGCATTTTAAAACTCATATACCCTAAAAAAACCTCTTCCAAAATTAATCGCCATTGGATAATTGAAACAAATTTGTTCACCATCCATTTGGGGTGTGGCAATCAAAAAAATTTCGATCGCCACACGCAAGTGGTGACCAAAAACCTTTCAATCGCCACAAAGTCTTTTCCCTCCCCCCACCCCCATTTTTTTCCCTTCTTCATTTTCCCCCCCCCAAAAGGTTCAGTCGCCATCTTCTATGATCTTGTCATTAAGAGATGGGGTTATTGATGGAAACCCATTGGGAATTTGAATGAAACATGTTGCAAACAAATGGAAAAATAAAAAACAATCTTTCTTTGTTGGGAGCAAAATTTGATGCAATTTTGTAACACACTTGAATAACTTGGGCTTTGTGCTGCTATGCACTACCACTAACGATACACTTTTACACACATTTGGAATTGTACAACAAAATTACAATAAATAAATTTAAAAAAAAGATTTATCAAAATTTTCAAAATGCAATGCATTTTTTATATATACATTATACAAGTAAAATTGAAAAGAAAGGCCATGAATGTTGTAAAAAAAAAAAAAACATAGCAAGCTTCCAATAGAAAGAGAATAAAAAGATTTCAAAAGATGCATGTGACAAGAATAAAGAAATCAAGAAATCCAAAAGGTTCCAACCATATAAAAGGTCATTATATAAAATTATCATTCTAGTAGTTATATAACAAATTTTGAATTAGAATAATTCATTTTAACCTATTATGGAAAGGAACATGGTAGGATGAAATACTATGGGAACCTATTGTCATCTTGCTTAAACCATCTGCAATGAAAATTCATTGTCGTTGGAATTGTAATTATATGTTTTCCATTCATTTTACTTATATCACTACATCGAACTACTCAACCCCCTAGTGAACAAGGACCAATTGCTACAAATAGTGAATGGGTTCATTAATACCTAGTGAAACAAGGTTACTTTCAAATGAAATACAAATTTATCAAGCCATTCACATACTAGTTAATTAATTAGGTAACATGGAAATCAATTAAATTTAAATTATTTAATATATAATATTATTGATCATTGCATGATTTTCAACCTAGCTTAGGTACACAGGCCATGTAATCAACCTAAACACCTACTTTAGATAATTAAATAGAAGAATATTCAATCAATTTATCACTATTGACCTTGCACACACCACTTGTGAGGTTTGATCCTTTGAATTCTAGAATGGAGACAAACACCCCTACCATCAAGCCACCCAACTTGTTGTGATAATATGTTATATTACATTCTATTTATCAAATATTTCATTTTAAACATTACAAAAACATAAACTTTGAAAATTCATTGTAACCAAAAAAGGAGAGGTACTAAAACCACTCAGACAGACTGGATGACCTGAGTTGCCTGAACTCAGGTGAATGCTTCATTATTCCCAAACTATAAAGCTCCTCTGGCATCTTTATCAAACATTCTCCTGTGCACTCACTGATCATTTACAGACATTGATTTCAATCACACAAATCTGGCAGAGTTGATTTCATGCTTCAAAACTTTATTTACAGACGCAATACAAACCTACTACGTTGCTAGTTATAGCATGTCCATCAGAAGACAGACTCCTCACACGGTTGAGTCCTATCGATTAGAGTTCACGGTATGTAACTGATTCCATGAAGTGTCTGACCTTCGTCACCACAGACTGCAACAACGCCACCGTGCCACATAATGCCTTTGCTGATCATTCTCGATTGCAGGATACTCAAGCCTGCCCAAGTCAGAAAACTTTTCTCCTGAAGCAACATAACTTCAAGATTTTCTAATGCCGCTCAATGGCCTGATCCTTCTCCTCTTACTACTCATTCCAACCGTCCCATCAAGAAGCAGACAACTGGCTGGCTTATAGACGCAGCGGAAAATTCAATAGCCAACCAAGATCCTCTTCCAGACCCAAACTCTCCTCCTCCCTATTCATCTCTCTCTGTCGTTCTCTGTTCTCCTCTCTCACACCACTACACATTTCGCAACATCCCCTTCGGATTTCCTCTCTAGCTCTCCCCCTTCTCCGTCTAATTTCCAAGCTTCTTGCACAAGTTACCCCCGCACCGTGGCCATCCTCACCTCCCCCATGAATGCCAACTTCCGGCACACTCATGCATTCCCACCGCCTTAGACCATAAAGGCTAGCACCTCCGTTGCCATAATCCCGTTCCGTCTTTCTCAAGTGGTGAGCTTCCATGATCCAACCAGAGCAGCCGCCATGCAATTCCTTGTAGTAGTAATGGAGAAGTCTGCGCAGCCAAAATTAACGATGGCTGTTAAAACAAAATAAAATCTCAACGAAGGGTTATGTTCATACTAAAGTAGTGACATGTTTTCGCATTACATCATATCTTATTGAGATTTTGTCCAAATGAAATGATTCGAATTTACTTTTAAAAAAATTCAATAATGTACATAATTACATTTATTTCCTTTTGAAAGTGTGAAATCATTTAAACAAATTTTTTTTTGAATATCACTATTCAGTAACATTTCAATGACCATTCTTTTGAAAAAAAGAATGTTTAATAAATGAATAAGATTTTTGCTAATATAATAATATTACCTATGTTAAGCTACTTTCGGTTATTATAGGGCTACTTTTTATTAATTAAAATTAGTTCACCGTACATTATTTACGATTGTTTATGGTTATTCTCAAATTTTTTGGTTATTTTTTTGTTATTTCACCTTACGTTACTTTTGGTTATTTTAGCGTATTTCACCTTAGGCTATTTTCGGCTATTATAAATTATTTCTAGCTATTTTATGTTATTTTGGGCTATTGTAAATTATTTCACTTTAGGTTACTTGCAACTATTATAAGTTATTATTTGCTATTTTAAGGTATTTCATTTTAAGCTATTTTTGGCTATTGTAGGCTATTTCACCTTATGTTATTATTGGTAATTTTAGGCTATTATAGGTTATTTCACCTTAAATTACTTTTGTCTATTGTAAATTATTTCATCTTAAATTATTTTTAGCAATTTTAAATAATTTTAATATATGGATATTGGCGATTATTCTATTGGTGGCTATTAATCATTATTATATTAATGGCTATTGTTAGCTATTATATTCATGGCTATTAATGGTTATTTTATTCATGGCTATTAATGGTTATTATATTAATGGCTATTGATGAATATTTTATTAATGGTTATTGGTGGTTATTTTATTAATGGCTTTTGGTGTTTATTTTATTAATGGCGATTGGTGGTTATTTTATTAATGGCTTTTGGTGTTTATTTTATTAATGGCGATTGGTGGTTATTTTATTAATGGCTTTTGGTGTTTATTTTATTAATGGCGATTGGTGGTTATTTTATGAATGGCTTTTGGTGGCTATTTTATTAATGGATATTAGTGGTTATTCTATCAATGATTTTTGCTGGTTATTCTATTAATGGCTTTTGGTGGCTATTTTATTAATGACTATTGGTGGATATTCTATTGGTGGATATTGGTGGTGATTAATGGTTATTATATTAGTGGGTATTAGTGGCTATTGGTTGCTATTGGTGGATATTTTATTGTAGGCCATTGGTGGTTATTTTATTGATGGGTATTGATGGCTATTTTATTAGTGGCTATTAATGGCTATAGGTGGCTATCCTATTGGTGCCTATTAGTGGCTATTTTATTGATGCTTATTTGAGTTTTATTTTATTGGTGGTTATTAATGTTTATTTTAGGTTATTTTTACCTTAAGTCATTATATTTTATTTTAGATTATTCAAAGTTATTATACTTAAAATAAAATAACTTATAATAGCATAAAGTAAAATGACCTTGAATAGCTTAAGGTATAGCTTAAGGTTAGTTGAATAATTTAATTTAAAATAACATAAAAATAAACCTATTTGTTACAGTAAATTATAATAATGAATTATGTTACATAGTAGTGAAACATGATGTTTACATAATGATATTATAATGAAATAACTTTCACTAGGGTGAAATCACTAAAGTGCAATGAACTTATTTCACTTTTAAGGTCCCATAGTGATTTGGGCTAATGAACTGCACCCCATTTTTGTAGTAGTGCATTGTCATAAATGAAGTTCAATATACAAGAATTATGGGCCATATCCATTCATCCAATTCATTTTTCAATTGTAAAACTTTACATATGATTGTAGTTAATTAGGTTTACATTAATTGTGAGAAACTTGTAGAGGAAACGACCTGTTTGCCCATATTGTTGTATAAATATCAATTTTGTACAATATTGAAACTACTTTACAATGTATAGATGTTGCATCCAATGGAAAAGTCCACCTCACCCTATTATTACAATCTATTATCTCCTCTATTACTATTTTCCCTAATATTATAACCACATTGTTGATTAACATGATTTCCTAGCCCAATGGGTTCCCCATTCAAAATTGCGTTCAACCCAAAAAAATTATTTATTTCGTTGAGCATTATGATCGTGTGAGGAGATATTGAAATTAATAATGCAAAAGTAGCACCATCTTTCAAATGCAACCTTTCATTGGTTACCTCCAATGTCAAATTGGCTTAGTTTTCAGCCTGAAGATCACTTATGGTGAACCTTTGCTTGATCTCCTTTCCCATCATGTTGTACCAAGCATGCTCTAGATTCAGATTTGTTAGTTTTTGGGTTATACCACCCCTGAAACATTTGATAAAACCAATGGCATCATGTATCGGTTGTTGACAAGTATAATAATTCACATGCCTTTTGAATCATGGATTTGTCATATTGTCGTTTGTCATATTGACTCCCCCATGTAATAATAGACATGCCAACATTCCAAATCCATTTCATGTTTGCGCCTCATGCTTGTGGCCTATTGGGTGTGTTAAACGTATTGTACTCCTAATGTTGTGGCATGGTTGCTTGAATACTAAATTGTTCATATAGGTGTCAATGCAATGGGGCCCTACATTGTGAACATCTCCTTACCACCATTAAAGTGATTAGGCATTGCAAATGGTACATGTGTTGGCAAGTGCCTAAAATCCATGCTCTTTCTAGTCTAAATGCGAAGCAACAAATAAGGCATAGTTCCCCATTTGGCATGAAGGGTTGAGGTGTGGGCCACAAGAATTCCTGTGTTTTTTGTTGACACAGTGATGACATATTCCCAATCTAGCATGGGATGTGTCACTCAATCAATGCTTGCATTATCTACCATCTTGGGTAAATTGTCAAAAAACATTTCGGATATCCTAGGCCATGATGTTAAACCATGTGATCGAAACTTCCCATTTTCATGGTATTTCGTTTATATTCTTACAAACTCTGCTTCCATCTTCATTGTTTGAGATGTTCCCAAAATACATGTAAGATTCATGTGGTTCAAATTTCATTTTGTCACCTTCATAAATGTTTCACAAACGCTTTAGCATTTCTTCGAAACTATTATTTCATATCAATCAACATTTGATGGTAACATTCAATGTCTTCCACAAAATTTGAGCATTTTTTTCCACCTCAGTGGCCTTTGCGAGTGCTTCTTGCAGCGCCTATTGCTTGGTAGCAGCGTCTTGTTCTAACCCAAGACACTTTGCTTGGTATGCATCTAATTCTCCACGCAATGCATCGTGCTCCAATGTCACCTCCTGAAATTATGTCTACATTACGCCCATGTCCCTTCATAACGCTTCCAAAACATGTTCTACAATGTTGGCCCATCTTGTGGACAATATGTTAGCATCCTTTGCCAACCTCCCCTGACAATCTATCATGTCAAATGGCAAATAATATGTCATTTAAACCACAACATCCAATTGTGCTACATCCATGGGGTTGTTTCTACTCAATGGTGATTGAAAGGGACTTTGTTCCAAAGGGTGTTGAACAATTCGGTCACTCATCACAAGATCCAGATCTTGAGTACACAAAATATTCAGTGTTATTGTTTCGGGAACAACCAGTATTAAACAACTTTTGCCTTGGTGAGCAATTTTTGACGATGACTACCACACAATGAATTAATGAAATTGTCCAATTAGGATTAACAATAGTTGGGCAAAACCATGATTAGGTGTTTCAAAAGTGGCACTTGAGAATCCATAATCTCACATTAACAATTTTTTTGTAGTTTTAACAATTATCAAGCCACAAATCCTATAATTATCCCCTACGTTTTTATCATAAATATTAATAAGCCAACCTATGAATATCCCTAAACATGTGATAAATAAATAAAAATGTGAAATAGACTTTTAAAGATAAAATTTATAAAAATTGTTTAACATGTTATTTAAAAATTTTAAAAATTAATTAAGTTTCAATGCACTTTAGTAGTAAATTCTTCAATTAATGATGCTTTATTTTTTAATTTTAATTTTGACACTACTTTGACATATTTTTTGAGTCCACATTTTTCATTTTCTTTGTGTGATAAACGTAGTGTTATCATTTCAAAAGTTCATTAATTACAAGTCCATAATCTTTTTAAAATGCATCCAAAATTTTTATGATGATTCCCATTAAAGTCAATTACAACTTGAATAATTAAAACATTGACAATGTTAATTTTGAATATGGCTTTAAATTTTACATTTGTATGTAATTTATAATTATTACAAATGTGACAGTTTAAACAATCCCCCTATTCATGTTTTAACCCAATTCGTTCAATGGTAGGTTTGAATTTGAACTACCTTTCAACCATTAAAAAATCAGTTGCAAACCATGTTTTAGTGGGGTTTAACAGCATTAGGTTGGTCTCATAATGATGGAAAATTGCTAGTGGTCCATGTTGTTATCGTATGAAAAAAATAACAACTTTCACCTTTTTCACAATTCGTTTTGCTCATGTTGTTTTTCCCAAACCTTCCAATAATAAATTTAGACATGAGCAACGCAACCATGAAAATAAAGACTTGGAAAATGATAGATTAAAAGGTTAGCTACAATTCTCATGCTCGAAGTATTGTCTATACAAATTTGTACAATGTTGTCAATTCCAATGGTTTTGATGTATCGACCCAATGCATTACATATATATGTAATTAACATCCTTTCGTTTCCTAGTTGTGTTAATATACCTATGAATACATCCCCACTTGAATTTTGTGTCTTTTTGGTTACCTATTTGGACATATCCACCTTGGATTACTTAAACAAATTTGTGCACAATCCATGGTATGATGGGGGTTTGTAGTAGGTTTGAGATTTGGAGGTTGCTTTCACAACATTTATGAATGTTAGGTGTCACACAACATTGAAAGGGATGTTTGCCTCAAAAAATAAAGTTGCCCACTTCTTGTCCAGATCCTATTTTTTGGTTGAATGCAATCCTTCGGGTAATGAAACTTGTTGAAAGGTTTGAGTGTTGTTATTTGTGGATCTATTAAGACCTTTTGTGCTATTTGTAGGGGGGGTGAAATTTCAAGCCCCTTCCATTTGAAACATCAAAGTAGATTCTACTTCCATTAAAGGAGTTGGCATTTCCATGGCCACATCCTCTATTCCCCCATGCAGGATATGGGCTGGTACTTCCATGTCGTTTAGTGGTAGAAGGACAAATCCACCACATTGGGCAAATAATGCTTTCACTCGTGGTTGTTCCTTTGAACACACTACAATTTCAATTCCCCATTGCCATCATATCGATAGCCCAAATGGAAGAACATTCTATTCTTGTGGTATGAAATAACATTGTCGCAAAACTTGCATTCTACTTTCCCTGGCCTGTTTTTTGGCATCAAATACCATGGATTCCACACGTTCCACCTTCCTTCCATCAATAAAACATGTACACAAGAACAATAAACTAGATTAATATAATTAATGTATTCAATAGTAAGATTGAACTCCACCTTTAGGGCTACAATTGAAACTTAACACCAATTACAAATGCAATATGATGATTTGAAATTCAAACATCCATAAAGGTTTCACCCTTCCCTCCCAAGCTATATGGCAATGGTTGGTGTTAAACAACACAAGGCCCACACACATCAAAGGAGAAAGTTGACATGCAAGGTTTACATTTTATTACTAGGCAAACCAAATTTTGTCACCAAACCAATGGTGGAGATCAATCCATTGTCAATTAGATGACCTAGACCCACAAACATGTGGCGACATAAAAAACATTTAGTCACCACACGATTAGCGATGAAAATGGGTCTAGTTTCGGTCGCCCATTAGCCTGCCCCAGGCACCCTAAAAGTCCTTTTGACCTAGGTTAACCTAGACTAACCTTATATTAACGTGACCCATGGATGCATTTGCGTCCAGATGCATTTATTGTGTCATGATGGACACATGGATGCCATGACAACCTTGAATGGCTAAACTTAAGTAGGTAAATGGATGGATAATTAGGTAGATAATATGTAGGTAGGTGGGTAGGTAAAAATATATAAATAGATAGGTAGATATGTAGGTAGGTCGGTGATAAAATATAAGTAGGTACGTAGGTAAGTAGGTGAAAAGGTATAGGTCAATGGTAGGTAAAGTAGTAGGTGGGTAATAGGTAGGTAAGTAACTAGTTAAATAAATAGGTGTGTGAATAGGTAGGAGGTAGATCCATAGGTAGTAGATTATGTCACATTTGTTTAAAGATCACTGGCCATTTTGATTAAATGTTCAACTTGTTTAAAGATTATTGGTCATTTTGACTAAAGATCATTAGCCATCTTGATTAAATGTGCAACTTGTTTAAAAACCATTGGCCATTTTTATTAAAGTTGTATAACTTGATTATATGTATATAATCAAATAAACCACAATAGTCAAGTTGATCAGTCAAAAGATAGGTAGCGAAATTCCTTGTCAAGTAAGTTTCGATTCGCACGAAAGGTGTAACAATCTGGACATTGTTTCGGAAAGCAGCACACGACAATTCCAACAAATTATCATGACATTTTTTATGGAACACACAATGGCATATATCAACAATGCTTTTGTGAGAAAGCAAGTAATTAGCCTAGAGAAGTATAAATAGGTCATGGAAGATAAGTTTTTGGTAGAATTTGACGGATCCTTACAATACACTGGGCCTTGGATTTTCAAAGGGTTTGTAAAATGGTTTCAATGTAAAATTTCAGATTTAGCCACAAACTTGTTGCAATGGTTTAATGTCCTTTATCCACAAAAGGATAAGTGCACTGGACCATAGGAGTGGCGAGCTCATGAGAGAAAATTTCATGGTGGGCCAAATTTTTGAAGAATTAATCGAAGAAAAAGGTGAGGCTTACACCATGGATGGAAAAAGGTGCTCAAAACCTTCTAGCCCAAATTTGAAACCGTGGTGTGTTATGGATTCCAAGTATTCCTATTGTCAAATGGAGGCAATTGGGGTGGTTATGGTGTGATGCGCAAGGTGCGAATCGAAACATTCGATCGCATCCCAAGCATGATTGAGTTGGTGGGGAAGATAGCAAAAATAGATGACAAACAAGAAACATGTAAGCAATAATCAATGGAAGCCTTAGCATATAGGTGTCATTAAATTCCTTGCCATCCACACAAAGATCATGGAGGCATACACATTGTGGTGGAATGGGGAAACTCTTCGAGAAATGTTGGATTGCAACACAAAGTACTCCCCCATTAGTGGTAATCATACCTTATTGCATAAAGGGGGGCCGAATATGGAAGGGTGAACACGACTTGTTGCCTTTAGGTGAAGTCATATGAAGTTGGCATTGGCATTCATAAACATTATGAATGCAGTACATCATTGTGGACTTTTGCACAATGACTTGTCTAAGGACAACATTATGTTGCATTTTTTAGCAGACAAACTAGATGTTGTGTACATAGGTGTGTCCGATTGGGGTGAAATCAAGTGCTTGTAAGAGGTGACACCATCATTGTATGGCTTTGCAAAGGAGCCCATGTTGTTGGGTGGGTTGTTTTATGATTGTTTTTTGTTTAGAATGAGTCATGAACTACAAATTCCCCTTGATGAATGATTAAGCAACACACCACAATTTTGAGGTCTGAAGCATATTTAAAGGGCAAGCTAAGAAATGTCATATGGGGTGATGATTGGGATGTAGAATATTTTGTGGACAATTCATCCAAAATGTCATTTGGGAAACTGATCCATGACATGTATGATCCAAATTTAAAGGCATAAAAAATTGTTCAACACATTGTGTGCACATTGATGGGGCCTCCATACAATTGGACTACATCTAAAGAATGTTATTGAAGGTAGCCATAGACAATTTGTAGTTGCTAAATATGGAATATGGTGTAATTTGCATGATCTTTCAAAAATGACATGTTTTGGATTTATGAATTTTATAAAACCCAATTTTGTAAATGAATCATGTTGTCATGTGCAGTCAAATTTGAGATTTTTGCATCCATCCTCTTTACAGATTTGAAATTTGTGTTTGGATTTATGTTTTATAATGATGATGGATTTCCTGTAAACATAAGATACAATGGTCATCTACAATTTTACACAAGTACTACCCATCTATTTTTAAGATTTTTGAATTATGGATGATTGGACTTATCATTGATAATTTACTTCAATAAATGTTCTCATAATTGAGAGACATTAATAATGAAGAAGAATCAATAAAAATTCATTTAAATTAACATTTTTTAATGCAAACTTTACAAGCCATTCATTTTGTATAATTTTGTTTTGGTTTTCATTTTTTTTTGGGCACTACCTACCAAGGTGAAGATAATATGTTTAGATTCGTTATAGAATATATTAACTTAACAAATTTTGGTTTGTGTAATAGGTCGATTTTTATGCGAGGATTTTTGAAAGGTGATATTTTGGTTTGTGTAGAAACTTGGGATTACTAATAGAATTGTGATATCTTGAAGGAATTTGGTTTCTTTCAGATGATTTTTTTTTATGTCTATATTTTTTCATGGTGAAATATTGGAATTTCCATAATTTTTTTGGCTTTAAAATTCTTTCATCTAAATGGTAAGGCCATAGTGTCACACTGAAAAGATGGCGATGAAAAGTTTTTGATTGCCAATTTTGTGGTAATGAAAAAATTTTGATCGCTACAAGCTTGGTGATCGAAATTTTTTGGTTATTGTAAGATTAACAACTAAAATCTGTTTTCAATCACCAATTGTAATGGGGCCAGCCCAAGTATGATTAAAGATTTTCTTATGTCCATCTTGACAAATGCAATGAATGTGTTAGGATAGACACCGACATGACACCCAACACAAAATGGGCGTGTCATGTCAGTTTTAACAACCCTATAACCATTAGGTGTAGCCATTAGGTTTAACCACTATGTTTAACCATTAGATTTAACCATTAAGTTTAACTTAAATTGAATCATTATATTTGACCACTAGGTATAACCTAAATTTAACCACAAAGTATGGCCACTAAATATAACTTAGGTTTAGCCATTAAATTTAACCTAGGTTACCCATTATGTTTAACCATTAGGTTTAGCCTAAGTTTAACCATTATGTTTAGTCAAGTTGTATTCATTATGTTTAACCATTAAATTTAGCTACTAGGTTTAACTTAAATTTAGTCACTATTTTTAGTCACGATTTAATCATTATGTTTAACTATGAAATTTAGCCACTATGTTTAAACAAGGTTTAATCATTATGTTTAGCCATTAAATTTAATCAAAGTTTAGCCATGAAGTTTAACAATTAGGTTTATTAATTAGGTTTAATCACTATGTTTAACCACTAAGTTTAATTATATTTAAGTTTAATTAAGGTTAAAGCCATTATGTTTAGCCACTACATTAAGTCACTAGTTGTCACCTAAGTTTAACCATTATGTTTAGTGATGTGAAACAAAAATGTTGAACACCTTTGATGGTGTAGTGCATTGATAAGGACTCGGTTTACCATTGTGAAGGTTTGAGGTTCAATTCCTTATACTTGCAACCTATGTGCATGTTTAGAAGGCTAAGGTAAGTAGGTTAGACTAAAGTAGCTCAATGAAGTTAAGTTAGGTAGGCTAGGTTGGATTAGGCTAACATAAACTTACTTAAATGCCTTTTTTCGACTTACTTAAACCTACCTAACTACTTATTAACTTTTTAAATAATAATTCATAAAATGATTTTAATTTAAGTATAAATTTGACCCAATTAAACACTAATAAAAGAAACCCATTTAGCAATTAGTCCAATGTGATTAAAAGTGTTGTTTGTGATTTTAAATTTAGCAAACTTTAAAGGTGGAAAGAAAAACTCATAAATTTTTTCTCATTGTCAAACCTTCTATTAGTTACGTCCATCATTGTCCAACTTCTTGAATGGTGTCCTTAGTTAGGTGAACTACTTTTGAAAGTAATCATCAATGAAAAAGGCATTGGCATTATTAACATCTACAATAGCTTGTAGGCTGTCAGTAAAGAATTTTTAAATGTGTAGGCTTGAAAATGTTGATGTTTGTGCACATCTTATAAAATTCAACAAGCACCACCAAGTTCTTTCACTTTGTTTATTTTCAATCGACTTGTTCATTATTCACATATGGTCGCCACTAAATTCTTGCACTTTATTTTTCTTTTATTGCCTTATTTTCTAGCTATTGGTTTACTCATTGATTAAACACACTTGCAAGCATTAACTTCTATAAATTGTTAAATTTTGAGTGATGAGCTTCGTTTGGTCTTTTTTTGGGAACCTTTTGTACTTGAGCTTGAATGTTGTGAGTTGCAATCAACGAAGGCCTTCACATTTTCAACATCATGCCCTTATCAATATGTTTTTTGCATGAAATTGTACTTTTTTAGTTTATTGTTTTTCTAATTCAATTGTTCTTACATTTCTAGATTTTTTCTTTCCAATTTCATCTTTGGACATTAGTTGTTGGTGCTTTGTGTTGTCATGGAGTTAGGTTTTGCAATTAGGTTTTGTTATTTTGTATATTTTACAATGGTTAAAAACGACATTGTTTTTGTTGAAAATGTTAATGGCGTTGATGATGAAGTTGCTTGTGATGTGAGCATGAACATGGTTGTTGACATTTTGGATGTTGGAAGCATCCACTTGCAATGTGACAATGACTTGTTAAAAAATCATGAATTACAGTTTGTAGCTATAGAAATTCAAACCCAGAAATGGAGAACACACAATAAGAATTTAATTATTTGGGGGTTTTTTTATTATCAAAAACAACCTATCTATTGATCTTGTGAACCCACAAATGTTGAAATGTATCATTTATAGGTCGTAACAGACATTTAAAACCAAATATCTACATTATCTATAAGCATCTCATCAAATATAATAAGGCAAATGATGTTATTCCTATGAAAACTCATGTTGGTTTTGCACATTTTTGCTTAATTATAAAAAAAAAGTTGATATTAATCGAAAAATCTATGGTTAAACATATTGATTCATATTAGAATCAACAGCCAAATAATAAAAGGGTTTGGCCATTTGGGTTAGCAATTATCACATTTTTTGCCTCATCAAATCCTTATAAACATGGTCATGAATCACAACATGGGTTTCTTGAAACCATGTGTTTTATATTTGCAAAAGGTATAGGCCTTTTTTTACATGTGAAAACATTTAATTATGTAGGTTAGTTTTTGGCCAAAGTGTTCGCTTTGTTTTTCCATCCTATTCAATTCTTGTGGAAAAAATGTTGCTTGAAATGGTCAAAAAGACCATGGACTTACATGTGTTGCCTAACCTTGAAACTACAACCATAGTCTTTGCTAGTTTTGATCTTTGGATGTCCAGAGGTGGTGTAAACACATTTGTGTTGATAATTAATTATTTGGATGAAGGTTGGACTCCTAGGCATGTTACTATGAAATTATTTGAAGTGCATGAAATAACTAGCAATGCCATGATTTTGCAATTCCATACATGAAGATGAAGGCAACAACTTTGGATCTATGGTTACAACATTGTGATTTTTTAAAAAGAATTTAGCCTATAAGTTGTTGTGGGTTTATGAATGAACTTGTGTAAGACCGTGAAACCAACAACCTAATTATTTTCATAAAAAAAGGTTATTAAATAGAAATTGAATAAAGATGATGAAAACCAAAACAAACATGAAAAGGTTGGAAGGTAATTACTTTTTAGTCCCTAGATAGTACCTTAGTGAAATCAAACTTCATTTTGGACCTATAGCTTTTAGGTTTATAGTTCGTACCTTCATGTTTGTAGACACTACCTTCCATTAACTATTTTCATACAACAACTACCATCCTATGGTAACTACCATCTTGTTGTGACTATTGTCCTATTGTAAATACCAACCAATAACTAATTTCCATAAAAATAATAAATTACTCATGTAGTGAACATACACATTATTATGTTGACTTATATTTCAATATATATATAATTTTTGAAATTAAATTATAATATTTATATGCACAAAAAATATTTGCATCATACATAACCATGATTCATCTATGCAAATAGAATATACATGTAGTTTAATGTTAAATGAAAATTCATTACAATTCAAAGCAAATATTAAGAAATCATGTTTATAAAAATGAATAAACATTCAAGTTCCATAAAATAATTACTTGATATGTTGTAAACTAGAAATTTGATCTACATAGAAATAATAAATTACATGCATTAAACATACACATTATTACAAATTTATATCTTAGAATTTCCTTCAATTTTATTTTTAAATTAAATTTTATTATTTATATGCATAGCAAAATAATTTACATCATACATAACCATTCATTTTATACAAATACAATTTACATATAATTTAATTTCTTTATGAAGGTAGGTAGATTGTTTTGTTTTGTTTTGTCATGTTGAAATCTCCCAAACCAAAGTGCATGCAACGCTATTACATTTTTGAAAACCTATCAATGAGCAGGGGTGCATCGACTTGGGTGAGAATTTTTGGAGTTACAATGCAAAGTAATTATTGAACTATTTTTTCAATAAATACTAATAAAATCATAAATTAAAATTACATTAGAATGCAAAGTGTTGTTATAAAGTAGTTGTTGCATTATGTTTGGTTTAGTAATTTATTTCATCATTTTTCAAACTTAAGGTGTTAAAAATATTGAATTTGTAGTGAATTTTGTTGTTAAAAATTCAAATAGATTACAAAAAATTGGGTTTGGAAGAGAAAATGAGTTGAATGTGTTCACACTTGGGGTCAACAATATAAGCTATGTTATCTATCCATAAAGGAAGATAGTATCATGAAGGAAGATAGTTTGTTTTGTTTTGTGATAATGAGATTTCCAAACCATGGTATTTTATGCTATGCTATGCAACTTATCATCAAAAAGTTCTTAATGAACAAAAGTGCATTGCCTTGGTGTAGAATGCTTGGAGTTAGGGTGTGAAAGTTATCGATTATTGAACCATTTTTCATCAAAATTTAATTGAAACCCAGCTTGAAAACTATATTGGGATTTGTGTACGGGTTTAGGGTTTAAGGAATAAGAGTTTATAAGGATGAGGAAGTGAAAACAGATTGACAATTCTCACAACTTACAAGTATTATCTCTAAATCCTACACCTTCTTTCTCAATCCAAACCTCTTGACCAAAGCTTCCCCTTGCAAGCTCAGAGGATGAATACATAGGCCATATGCAACAGGTACAATTGAGAGAGAAAAACAAGTACAACTTATGCAGTAGATGCACTGAACATTTTCAGATTGAGAGACAATACATCAATTTCCTATTTCAATCCTGGTTGTATTGCAAAAGGAAGAATTTTTTGTCTTCACTCATCCTCCTTGCCATCCAAATTTTGACCCACTATTCATGCCACAAGTAGTTCTCAAGAAGAATTATTGAAACCAATTTTGAAATTTAGTAAGTAAAGTTTGTAAATTTAGATGTCAGTTAGAAACTCCCATACTAGTTTAAATATTGTAAAACCTCAGAAACATGCATGATGTAATGTGTAGTGTAGTAGTAAGAATTGCAACAACAAAGAGTGAAATTTATCCAAAGTTCTGCAAAACATCAATGTTGTGGGAAATGTACTAAGGATTGCAATTTGGATAATCTTGCATGTGACAAGCAAAAATCAAAAATCCAAATTACAAGTGCCAAAACAAACACAAAAATTTCTTGACACAAACTTTTTTTTTATGGAGCATTAAAGGCGTACAAAACTGTACAGATTTGCAAAAACGGATTGAATACTCTCATGCTTTTTCACTTTTTGCACAAATCCAATCTCTTCACGTTCTAGTAAAAGCCTTCTCTTTCCTCTCTTCTTCTTCTTCTAGAATCCGCCATTATATCCGCCACGACCTCCATATCCTCCTCGACCGCCATATCCTCCTCGACCGCCACCGCCGTATCCCCCACCACCATATCCTCCACCGCCACGGCCACCACCTCCGTATCCACCTCCTCGACCTCCGCCACCACGGTACTGCAATTCCTCGGCATCGACATCGGTAAAATCTGCTGCAGCAGCTGTGTCGAAGAATTCATCGCCAGCTTCCACACCATAACGACCGCCATATCCTCCACCGCCGTAACCACCACGCCCACCACCAAATCCACCACGGCCACCACCGTATCCGCCACGACCACCACCGTATCCACCACGACCACCGCCATATCCACCACCGTATCCTCCGTTTTGATACAATTCTTCACTTTCGGGGATTTGGGTCATTGTCGACGCCTCATCAACTGTCTGGAATCGAGGACCAGCTCGTCCGTAGCTGCCATGGTGACGAGTGCCTCGATAACGTCCCTCAATGCCCATTCCTGGCCTTTTCTTCCCATCTACTGCTGCTGCAGCACTGTCCGTCGCAGTATTCGTTGTCTGTGCGAAACACCCACAACAAGGTTCAAATCCATCAAGCAAGCAGCTGAAGTTACTTCACAACCCATCAATCATTTTTCTCTAAATCTCACAGCTAGCTACAACTCCAACTTCAAACTGAAACACCACTCCAGTACTGGCCGTCAAGCTTTGTCGCTTCTCAACTCACGGCTAGATCAAGTTCCCAAGCCCCAGCTACAGTTTATCGAAACAAAAAGCGATGTAAATTATATGTGAAGATCAGACTTGACGACGACAGTCGTTGAAGACATTGCAGCTGCTATCGAACTGATTTGCAATGAATTCAACTGCAACTAGGTTTGAAAAACAGCACAGAAAGTACTAGATCGGGATTTTCTACCGATCAGGTTCTAGTGTGCTTGAATACTGTAGTCTAGTATTCAAGCTGACTCTTCGACGACTTTGGTTTGACAGACTTGCAGCACCTGCGAAGATTATTGCTGCTGCTGCAGCAGCAGCAGCCACTTCATTTTGTACAAGATAAAATCATTATTGATTCTTGATCTCATTTGTGTACCTCAGAATTCGCGGACTGGAGCAGTTTGCGCGTAACTGTCGGCTCTTCATCGTTTTGAGCTGCAGCAGCAGGAAGATCTGAAGCAGACGCGCTTATAACTGCGGGCAAAGCAAAGGCGACTAGGGAGAGAAGAAGCGCAAGAGATAGCATCAGCGCCAGAGGTCCCGAGTTATTAAACTGGGCCCTGCTGCGGCTGCGAGAAACACCCAACATGATCACTAAGCACTCGTGCAGCACTTCCAAATGCGTCGAAATCTCTTGACTGTTTTGTGAAAGAGATACTGGCAGAGAGAGATCAATTCCTGAATCCTGGCGCTGTTCTATAAGAGGAGTGGATCAAGCGGCATTTGCAGATGAAGGTGGACGCCAGGGGGAAGTTGATCTTTTATAGCAGCAACAAAGCAGCTTACAGGGACAGATGGAGTACAAGTTTCGCAGCTGCATGGATGTGCGAGTCGACATGGTTGCTGCTGCATGAGATCGATGGAGCTTGACAGTTCTACCGGTTGACTTCGCAGTGTGTGCAGGTTGCCATTTTGTAGCTGCTTGCTTGCAATAGTAAGTAAAAAGCTAGCTAGCAGTTTGTTCATGATGAAGTTGCAACAACAACAAGATGCAAGATGGTACAGCTGGTGGCGACGAAGCTGGGACTCATGAGTCATGATCTCTTAAGGGGGGGAAGAAAAAAAAAAAAAAAAAAACAAATTCTACGAATTCATTCGGAAAATTTCTTTCATGGGTTTTTTCTTTGCTGCTGCAGCTGCATGGAGATCGAACCGCATGGAGATCAGAAGTTCCAAAAAACTGATTGATCAGGAAGATGAATGCGAACCAAGATGCAGACTCGATTCATGACGTGCCTGTTGCGACAGAAACGACCATGATTTTAGGGTTTAGGGTTTTACCAAGTTAGAGAAACTCAGAATTATACATGGAAATGTTTTTTTAAATAAAAAATGAAAAAATCCTAAATTTTTCCTGATCAGTCTTCAATGCTTCTTTTTTGTAACCACCATGGTCCAGAAAATAAATAATTAAATAAATAAACAATTGGTGATTTTTTTGGTTATTTTTTATTTTAATTTATTTTTAAAAAAATTGCAATTAGATGGGTGTTTAGTGTTTTGGGCGATTTCTTTTACAAGAATAAGCTGCTGAGAATTTGTGATAAAAAAACTTTTTGTTTTTTTCAGGAAACGTTATGATGGACCATGTTGCAATCCAAATCCTTTTTATAGAAATCAATGCCCATTATGTAAGGCCACCACACACACTATATACTTATTTATTTATTTATTTATTTTTATACAGTCTATCCGCCCACAGGAAGTGCCACGCAGTAGTTGGGAGATGTGGCCAGTTGACTCCAACTACAAGGCAAAACCCAAGTTGCAGTCGAACTCAGCCTATTTTTCCTGCTGGCTATGTATAGCCAAAATGCTATATTAAAAATTTTAAAAGTGCTAATATCATGTGCTTTTTGAGTTTTCCAATAGCCATAATCAGACCAAAATCTAAGAGAATTTTCCAGATTTCTGTACATGGTTCTAGTAGGTAGCCAAAAACATAGAATGGTTTTCTTTTTAATAAAACTTGCTTTCATATTTAACTTATAGCCAAATTTGACTAAATCTTCTTGTGGATCATCGCCACTTTGGCTATACCACAAAATTGCCAAAAAAAACACTGGTCCAACTTCCACCACATGCAGCAATGGCTGGCTTCCTACTGACCTAGGTATAATTCACAACCTACCATACAGACCTACTAAATGTGACCCCCCTGGGGTTGGACCTGGCAGATTCTTACCTACCTACTATCCCTATTTATGACCTACCTAAGCTGTTTTACAACCTACTACTATTGACCTTAATGGCAGGCAAAGGGCAGGAATTCGGTAGGGCCTGGTCTACTATGTACTAGAGAATGGGTAGGGCCTAGCAGATTCTTACCTACCCATCCCCATTTACAACCTACCAACCTACCTACCTACCTACCTAATCTATTTTACAACCTACTACAGACCTTTATGCCACAGAAAGGCCAGGGCATGGCTCTACTGTATACTAAAGAATGGACAGGGCCTGCCAGATTCTAGCTATCATCCAAAATCCTACATGACTTTCATCACTTACTTCGTTTTTCAGTTCACTTGATGAAATCATTTTATTTATCTTTATAACTCGTGTGCCCCCCGGTGATTGTAATTTCCTGGTTTAGCTACGTGGGTATCAACCAGTGTTGGGCGGTTCTCTCTTTTTCAAGCACAAGAAACTGAGTTGGGTATATATGTCCTCTTGACCACTGGCGGTTCTGAACAAATCGAATAACAATTTTGACCTATAATTGTGGTTCTCAAAATGGCAAAAGAATTAGGTTTGAAGAACCGCACTTGAAACCATGAGTTTGCCAATTAACTCCTTCATGAAACCAAGAGGTTCATTGAAATTTTCTTTCAAAATATGGCAATTTCCCTCAAAATATGGCAAATTTTGCCAAAATAACTCCCAAAAGGCATTCAGCAAGTGACAAAAATTTGCCAAAGAAAAACAAGGGTGCCAACAATTTGACCATCATTCCATTCTATAAATTACTTGTGTTCCTTTTGTAATTCTTCATGAATATGCCAATGGGACATTCAAAATGGGGCTTTCAATCCTCTTTTGTTTGAAAATTTTAGATTTTTTTGCTGTTTGTTTCCATATGATTGTTGCTTTATTTTTTACTCTTATTGGTTGTTGGGTGAATGCACATTACATTGACCAATTTTGGTGTCATACTTCAATTTTTTTGCAACAGCATTTTGTTCAAAAACCTTTTAGAGTGTAGCAATATCACATTTTATTTAATGGACATTGATTTTAGATTATTAACTTAAATATGAAGACATAAATAAATGTGATCATATTTAAGTAAATGTGCTTAAGTAGGTGGACTTTTGAAATTACAACACATGGATTGGTTTGCTAAATGTGGTATTATATGTGGATTTTTATATAAAATATTTCATTTTAAAATATTTTAAAGCACTCAATATGTTGTGTACCAAATCATTAAAAATCTATACATGAGGTCTTATTGAAAAAATATTGGATTTGTTTATGATGAAAATTGATGCATTTTTTGGGAACTTCAATTTATTTTTTTTAGAATATTTTACTTTTCATTAAATTTGTTCACACTTGTGCAAAATAGTGATATCTAGTTGGGCCTTTGCATAAACCACAAAATAGTGGTGGGAATTGATGAATTATTGTTGCATATCTACAAGTAGTCTTTCAAGGGTGTGAAAGCGAACAAAAGAAAAATGGACTTATGGAGATTTTTTCATCTACAATTTTTGGTCTAATGTAGTGTGCATTCACTCTATTATTGTGTTGTCAGAAATGTAGGGTTTTAGGTAGGGTCTAGGTAAGGTTTAGGTAGGATTTTAAGGTATAAGGAGGGCCTAGGTAGGGTCTAGGTAAGGTTTAGGTAAGATTTTAAGGTATAAGGAGGGCCTAGGTAGGGTCTAAGTAGGGTTTTAGCTAGATCTAGATAGGGTATTAGATCTAGGTCTTAAAATCAATATCGGCTTTGGATATAGAATGGATGGGTCTCATAAAAATCTAGAACTATCAAACTACAAAACCAATGGTCTAGAAAACTTGACCTAGCTCCAAAACCAACATGTTTTATTTTCTAAAATTTTTATTAGACCTCAATTAGTAGGTCTTGCATTTTTTTTAAAAATCAAGAATTGGACATAACAATTCTCCTAAAATCTAAAAGTCAGCCAACACTAGTTCTAATTATTGTCGGCAAATTTAGGGTAAGTTTTTAGAAGTAAGTTTTGACATGGGTTTTTGATTGTGTTCTAGAGTATCTAGAACAAAAGTTCAGAATTTTGCTAAAACGAAAATTTTAGTTGGATTGTGTAATTGATCTCTTCCTAAAATTGAAAGTTGAACTTAAAGTAAGTCTCAACCCTTTTATAAATTGGTCCAAATTCTCTAGCTATAATAGCTATAAAAGGTGGAAGGTTTTTAAAGGGGCAATCTTTAACAAGGCAAGTTATTAGTTTTAATTTGATGTGTATAACAATTTGTACATAATTTTTATTTTGGGCATTGTACACTAAATGAACAAAACTAATATTACATACAAATTTATTTTTAGTTGGTTGCCATGTAAACAAAATCAAACCTAGAAGATGGTATGGACCGGGCACCGATTTTGTTTTGAGAAGGGCATGGAACTAGAGGTTTTTAAAATCCCAAAAGCCTATTCTCAGAATTAGACCAATAGTTTTTTAATCCAAAAAGACAAAAAGAATGGAACAAAAGGTTGTTTTATAAATTAAGAATTGGAAAACATTAAATATAACCAAATTTTAAAAACTACCCAATATTAGCATCAATTATTATTACTTAAATTAATGCAAATAAAACTACTTTGTCAATTCATCCCCATAATAGTTACGTTAGCTCTTTGAAGGAGGTATTAGTGTAACCAAAAATGGAGGGACACCAGAGAGATGCAGAACAATCATGGCAGCTAGCAACCTCTCTCCTCCCTCGCGTGCTCTGACTGATCAAGCACAATGGCACCTTATGGCCAGAACACAACAGGACAGACAACCTTCCCTTGTCTCCAAGCTTGAATTCATAACCCAGCTACAGGAGCAATCCTCTGAGCTTTCTCACATTTAGCTCACACTGACTCGACTCAGACAAGCAGAAAATCAAGTGCCAGCATTCCATGGCTTAGATTTCAGAGAAACAATTCCGACAGCACAA
>Ga0116231_10002582_pt1 | contig 37881 bp, 32 predicted proteins | sample S1TSphgellanicum_2_FD_89695 | JGI IMG/M metagenome (GOLD analysis project Ga0116231, IMG submission 89695) | Host-associated microbial communities from peat moss isolated from Minnesota, USA - S1T2_Fd - Sphagnum magellanicum MG | ecosystem: Host-associated > Plants > Peat moss > Unclassified...
GGGTGAAACGGGCAATCTCTACGCGGAGCAACACCAAATAGGCAGCCGTTGACCCGGCTCGGCGAGGCTGCGGGTAGGTGGCTTGAGCCGGCGCGCGAGCGCCGGCCTAGAGGAATGATTGCCACGGCACGGCGACGTGCCGCACAGAATCCGGCGTACAGGCGGACTTTGCATTTTTCTCCCCGGCCCCGGACTCGGCGCCGACCCACCGCCGACGATCTTCCCGTGCGCTGGCATTTCTTCCTACTTTACTTTCACAAAGCATCCTATCTGTCTAATTTGAAAGGATGTTATGTCTCCGTCCACCGGTGCCGGGACGGCGTCGCTAAGTGCTTGTGCCCATTGGGAAAACGCAGGTCTTTCCGCCTTGACCGCACCGGGTTGATGCACTACAGTCCCACCTCGGTGTCAAAAAGTGGGAGATTGTGGGTTGGTGAGCAGTCACTATGAATATCATCGATATTTATCAAGTGATTACATCCACCCCACAAGCCAATCAAGGTGTTCCAGGGTGCCGCCAAATTAGCTCTCGATCCGAAGGGGCGGATTTCCATGCCGACCCGGCATCGGGACCAGCTGCTCGCCGACGGTGAGGGCCGCCTGACGCTCACGCGCCACCCCGACGGTTGCCTGCTGATCTACCCGCGGCCGCAATGGGAACTCAAGAGCCGCGAATTGGCCCTACTGCCGTACTCGGCGCGCACGCTGCGCCGACTATTGCTGGGCAACGCGATCGACGTCGAGCTCGACAACGCCGGCCGGCTGCTCATCCCCGTCAATCTGCGCGAGGACGCGCGCCTGGAGCGCGAGGTGACCCTGATGGGCGTGGGCGGACACCTGGAACTGTGGCAGCCCGAGATGCTGCGCGAGCTCGAGGAGCGCGACCTCGCCGACGGGCTGCCCGAAGCGGCAGCCGGCTTCTCCTTCTGATCGCCGTGGCACGCCATGACCCGCCCTGCAGTACCGGAAGCACCGGGAGCACCGGACCCGGCAGCGCCGCCGCCCGCCGCGCCGCCCGCGCCCGCGCATGCGCCGGTGCTGCTCGAGGCCGCCGTGGACCTGCTGGTGACCGATCCGGACGGGGTCTACGTCGACGCCACGTTCGGGCGCGGTGGCCATGCGCGCCGGATCCTCGAGCGCTTGGGTGCGCGCGGGCGGCTGCTGGCGCTCGACCGCGACCCGGAGGCCGCCGCGGTGGCGCAGGCCTGGAGCGATCCGCGCTTCACGTTCGTCCAGGCCGAGTTCTCGCGCCTGGCCGCGGTGCTGGCCGAGCGATCGATCGCCCCGGTGCACGGGATCCTCGCCGACCTGGGTGTCTCCTCGCCCCAGCTCGACGACCCGCGGCGGGGAATTTCGCTGCGGGCCGACGGGCCGCTGGACATGCGCATGAACCCGCAGCATGGCCTCACGGCCGCGCAGTGGCTGGCGCAGGCCGGCGTGGACGAACTCAAGCGGGTGCTGCGCGACTATGGTGACGAGCGGTTTGCTGCACCGATTGCAAAGGCGCTTGTGGCTCGCCGCGAGAATGGGCAGCCGCTCCTGCGCACCGGCGAACTCGCCGCGCTCGTCGCGAGCGCCATCCCCTACAAGAACCGCAAGGACCCGCTTCAGCATCCGGCCACTCGTACCTTTCAAGCTATACGGATTTTCATCAATCAAGAGCTCGAGGAGGTGGCGCTGATGCTCGAGGCCGCGCTCACCGTGCTCGCTGCCGGCGGCCGCCTGGCCGTGATCAGCTTCCATTCGCTGGAGGACCGCATCGTCAAGCGCTTCATCGACGCGCACGCGCACCCGGAACGCGCGTTCGGGCGCCTGCCGCTGCGCGAGGACGAGCTGCCCCGTCCGCGCCTGCGCGCGCTGGCGCGCATCGCGCCCGACGCGGTGGAGATGCAGTCCAACCCGCGCTCGCGCTCGGCCCACCTGCGCGTGGCCGAACGTACCGGGGCGCCGCTGGCGCCGCGCGCATGAGCGGGCGGTGCCGATGATCCGCCTCGCCTGCGCCGTCCTGGCGCTGCTGCTGGTTGCCAGCGCGCTCGCGCTCGTGACCTCGCAGTACCGGGCGCGCGAACGCTTCGCCGAGCTCGAGGTCGCCCAGCAGGAGGGCAAGACCCTCGAGTCCGACGGCGCCCGCCTGCGCAGCGACCGGGACCGCGCCTCGCAGCCGGCCATCGTCGAGGCCGCCGCGCGCCGGCTGGGCATGCGCGCGATCGCGCCCGATCGCATAGTAAGGTTGCCGTTGGCCGCCGCTGCCGGACCTGCCGCCGGGTCCGTGGCCGCGGGTGGCCCGGCGGAGCCGGTGCTCGCGCCATGACGGCCGGCGCGCGCGGCGTGCAAGCCGCGGCCCGGCGCGCGGGCGCCCCGGGCCGCGGCGGCAAGCCCGGCGGCCCGGCCGGTGCCGGACGGCGCGGGGCCCGCGGCAGCGGCGACGACCTGCTCGCCGTCCAGCTGCCGGCCTGGCGCTCGCGCCTGCTGCTGTTCACGCTGTTCTGCGCTTTCGCTGCGCTCACGCTGCGGGCGTTCTACCTGCAGGGCGGCTGGACCACGCGCTTCCTGCAGAAGCAGGGCGAGGCCCGCTATGCGCGCACGCTCAAGGAGGAGCCGACCCGCGGCACCATCCTGGACCGCAACGGGGTCGTGCTCGCCGCCTCGGTGCCGGCGCGCGGCATCTGGATCAACCCGTACGAGTTCGACGCCGATTCCCGCCAGCAGGCGCAGCTGGCGCGCCAGCTCGAGATGACGCCCGACGAGCTGCGCCACCGCGTCGCGCCCGACAACCGCAAGCTCGTCTACCTGCGCCACCAGGTCGATCCCGAGGTGGCCGCGAAGGTCGATAACCTGCACATCGCCGGCCTGCACATGGACAAGGAGTTCCGGCGCCAGTACCCCGAGGGCGCGGTCACCTCGCACCTGCTCGGCATCACGAACTTCGCCGAGCAGGGCCTGGAGGGTATCGAACGCGAGTTCGAGGGCATGCTGGGCGGGCAAGCCGGCATGCGCCACCTGATCGAGGACCGCCTGCACCACACGATCGAGGACGATTGGCTGCGCGAACCGGTGCAGGGGCAGGACCTCACGCTGGCCCTCGACGACCGCATCCAGTACATCGCGCACGCGGCGGTGCGCCAGGCGGCCGAGGCCAACGCGGCGCATGCGGCCGCTGCGGTCGTGCTCGATGCGCGCACCGGCGAGCTGCTCGCCCTGACCAGCTGGCCCGATTTCGATCCGGCGCGGCGCGGGCAATTCGACCCGGACCAGGTGCGCAACCGCGCGGTGACCGACACCTTCGAGCCCGGCTCGACGCTCAAGCCTTTTGCGATCGCCACCGCGATCGAGACCGGGCTGGTCCGCCCCGACAGCGTCATCGACACCGCGCCCGGCCGCTTGACCATCACCGGCCGCACGATCACCGACGACCATCCGCACGGCGCCTTGACCGTCGAGCAGGTCGTGGCCAAGTCGAGCAACGTCGGCACGGCCAAGATCGCGCTGCAGATGTCGGCGCAGAGCATCTGGGACACGCTCACGGCCGCCGGCTTCGGCCAGGTGCCGCACGACGGCCTCGCCGGCGCCGTGGCCGGGCGGCTGCGCCCGCCCGGCACCTGGCGCCCGGTCGAGCAGGCCACGATCGCCTACGGCTACGGCATCTCCGTCTCGCTGCTGCAGCTGGCCCACGCCTACCTGGTGTTCGCGCGCGACGGCGACATCGTGCCCGTGTCGGTCCTGCGCCTGCAGTCGCCGCCGACGCCGGTGCGCGTGCTCAGCCCGGAGACGGCGGCCAAGATGCGCCGCATGCTCGAGATGGCCACCAGAGACGAAGGCACGGCCCCGGCGGCGCGCATCCCCGGCTACCGGGTCGCCGGCAAGACGGGCACCGCGCGCAAGCTGCACGACGGCAAGTACACCGACTCGTACGTGTCCTCGTTCGTCGGCTTCGCCCCGGCCTCCGACCCGCGCATCGTCGTCGCGGTGATGGTCGACGATCCGCGCGGCGGCCGCTTCTACGGCGGCGATGTCGCCGCACCGGCGTTCGGCGCCATCGCCACCGGCACCCTGCGTGCGCTGCAGATCACCCCCGACACGCCCGGCGTGCAGTTCGCCCAGGCGGCGGCTCCTGGCGGCTGAGGACGCCGATGCGCAGCGATGCCGCCCCCGTGCGCGCCGCCGCCGCCTGGCTGCGCGCCCGCGCCCCCGCGGCGCAGCTGCGCACGGACAGCCGCGCGATCGGTGCGGGCGATGTCTTCGTGGCCCTGCCCGGGCGGCGCACCGACGGGCGCCGCTTCCTCGCCGACGCCTGCGCGCGCGGTGCCGCCGCCCTGGTCGTCGAGGCCACGGACGCGGATGCGCAAACGGACGCCGGCGTGCTGCCGCCGGGCGTCCCGGTCCTGCCGGTCCCCGGCCTGGCGGATCTCGCCGGCTGGATCGCCGCCGATTTCTACGGCGACCCGACCGCGCAGATGCGCACGGTCGGCATCACCGGCACCAACGGCAAGACCTCCACGTGCCAGTGGGTCGCGCAGCTGCTCGGCGACCTCGGCCAGCCCTGCGCCACGATCGGCACGCTCGGCTTCGGCTTCCCGGGCCGGCTCGACGCGCACGAATCGTCGCTCACCACGCCCGACGCCGTGAGCCTGCAGCGGCTGGCCCGCCGCGCCTGCGCGGCCGGCGCGCGCGCGCTGGCGCTCGAGGCCTCGTCGATCGGCCTCGAGCAGGGCCGCCTGCAGGGCGCCTCGTTCGACATCGCCGTGTTCACGAACCTCACCCGCGACCATCTCGACTACCACGGCGACATGGCCGCCTATGGCGCCGCCAAGCGCCGGCTGTTCGACTGGCCGACGCTCACGCACAGCGTGATCAACCTGGACGACGACTTCGGCGCCGCGCTGGCCAGCGCGCTGGGCGCGCGCGGGCAGCGCGTGACCGGCGTGGGCATGCTGCCCGCGGGGTCCTCGTCGCGGCAGCCGGATGCGGCCGGCGCGGTCCTCGATTGCCGGCTGCAGGCCGGTCCGGTGCAGCACCACGCCGGCGGGCTGCGCTTCACCGTCACCTGCGTGCGCGCCGGGGAAGTCCGGACCGCGCAGGTCGATACGCCCGTGGTCGGCGCGTTCAACGTCCTCAACCTGCTCGGCGTGCTCGGCGTGGCCCTGGCCTGCGGCATCGCGCTCGACGAGGCGGCCGCTGCGCTCGGGCGGCTGGCGCCGCCGCCGGGTCGGCTCGAGCGCATCGACGCGCCCGCGCGCGGCGCCGCGATGCCGGGCCCGGCGGTGATCGTCGATTACGCCCACACGCCCGACGCCATCACCCAGGCGCTGCGCGCGCTGCAGCCGCTGGCGGGCGCGCGCGGCGGCCGGCTGTGGATCGTCTTCGGTGCCGGGGGCGACCGCGACCGGGGCAAGCGGCCGGTGATGGCCGCCGCGGCCGCCGCCGATGCCGATGCGATCGTCCTCACCAGCGACAATCCGCGCGGCGAGGACCCGGCCGCGATCATCGCCGACCTCGCCGCGGGCATTCCGGCCCAGCGGCCCTACGAGGCCATCGCCGACCGCGCCGCCGCCATCTTCGCGGCCGTGCAGCGCGCCGCGCCGGCGGACGTGCTGCTGGTCGCCGGCAAGGGTCACGAGGACTACCAGGAGATCGGCGGCCGCCGCCTGCCGTTCTCGGATGCCACCGTGGCGCGCGCCGCGCTGGGCGCCCGCGCCGGAGCGGCCTCGTGATGAGCGTGGCCCAGGCCGCGCTCGCACTCGGCGCCGGGGGCCATGCCTGCCGCGCGCTGGGCGACGCCGCCGTCGTCTTCGACCAGGTCTCCAACGACACGCGCAGCATCGGCGCCGGCGCGCTCTATGTCGCGCTGCGCGGCCCGCGCTACGACGGCCACGACTTCGCCGCCGCCGCGGCCGGGCGCGGCGCCGCGGCGCTGCTGGTCGACCACGAACTGCCGGTCGCGCTGGCGCAACTGGTCGTCGACGACACGGCGGCGGCGCTGGGCCGGCTGGCGGCCCACTGGCGCGCGCGCTTTGCGCTGCCGCTGATCGCCGTGGCCGGCAGCAACGGCAAGACCACCACGACCCAGATGATCGCCGCGATCCTGGCCCAGGCCTACCCCGGCACGCCGGCGCGGCCGCGCTGGTACGCCACCCAGGGCAACCGCAACAACGAGATCGGTGTCCCGCTGACCCTGCTGGGCCTGCGCGCCTGGCACGAGGCCGCGGTGATCGAACTGGGCATGAACCACCCGGGCGAGATCGCGCGCCTGGGCGCCTGGGCCCGCCCCGGCGTGGCGCTGGTCACCAACGCCCAGCGCGAGCACCAGGAGTTCCTCGATTCGGTGCAGGCCACCGCGCGCGAGAACGGCGCGGCGATCGCGGCCCTGGACGCGGACGGCAGCGCCGTCTTCCCGGCCGACGACGCCTGCGCACCGGTCTGGCGCGCGCTGGCCGGGGCACGCCGCGTGGTCGATTTCGCGCTGTCCGTGGTGCCCGATGGCGCCGACGCGCCGGCGCCGGCGCCGGCCCCGGCCGTGGTGCAGGGGACGGCGCGGCTGCAGAGCGCGCAGGCGCAGATCGCGCTGCAGACGCCCTGGGGCCCGCTGGAACTCGCGCTGGCCCTGGGCGGCGCGCACAACGCCCGCAACGCCGTGGCGGCCGCCAGCGCCTGCCTGGCGATCGGCATCGATCCGGCCGCCATCGCCGCCGGGCTGGCCGCCTTTCGCCCGGTGGCCGGGCGCGGCACGCGGCGGCGCACCGCCGCCGGCGCGGTGCTCATCGACGATTGCTACAACGCCAATCCGGATTCGCTGCGCGCCGCGATCGACCTGCTGGTCGCGCATCCGGGACGGCGCATCCTGGTGATGGGCGACATGGGCGAGGTGGGCGCGCGCGCCGCCGAGTTCCACGAGGAGATCGGCGCCTACGCGCGCGCGCGCGGCGTCGACCGGCTGCTGGCCGTCGGCGCGGCGTCCGCCGCCGCGGTCGCCGCCTTCGGGCCCGGCGCCAGCCACCACGCCGGCATCGACGAGCTCGTCGCCGCGGCGCAGGCGCTGCTGGCGTCCGGCGCCGCGGCCGGCCCAGCCTCGCCCGCGCCCACCACCGTGCTCGTCAAGGGCTCGCGCTTCATGCGCCTGGAGCGCGTGCTCGCCGCCCTGGCGGCCGACCCGGCCACGGATCCCACCGTGGCCGCCATGCCACCCGGACATGCTTAAGGAGCTCTTCCAGTGGCTCTCCCAGGACGTCCGCAGCTTCAACGTCTTCGGCTATCTGACGCTGCGCGCCGTGCTGGCGGCCGCCACCTCGCTGCTGATCGGCCTGTGCGCCGGCCCGTTCGTGATCCGCAAGCTGACGCAGCTCAAGATCGGCCAGGCGGTGCGCAGCTCGGGGCCGCAGACGCACCTGGTCAAGTCGGGCACGCCGACGATGGGCGGCGCGCTGATCCTCCTATCGATCGCCACCACCACGCTGCTGTGGGCCGACCTGTCCAACCGCTTCATCTGGATCGTGCTGCTGGTGACGCTGGCCTTCGGCGCCATCGGCTGGGTCGACGACTACCGCAAGGTGGTGCAGCGCAACCCCAAGGGCATGTCGAGCCGCGAGAAGTACCTCTGGCAGTCGCTGGTCGGGATCCTGGCCTCGCTGTACCTGGCCTTCGCGATCGCCGCGCCCTCGACCGCGCAGATCTGGCCGCTGGTCCAGCAATGGGCGGCCAACGGCTTCGTGCTCGACCTGCCCGCCCGCTCGGACCTCATCGTGCCCTTCTTCAAGAACATCGGCTATCCGATGGGCGTGCTCGGCTTCGCCTTCCTCTCGTACTTCGTGATCGTCGGCGCCAGCAATGCGGTCAACCTGACCGACGGCCTCGATGGCCTGGCCATCATGCCGACCGTGATGATCGGCGCGGCGCTGGGGGTCTTCGCCTACGTGGTGGGGCGGGCCGATTTCGCCCGCTACCTGCTCTTTCCGTACATACCGGGGGCCGGGGAACTGGTGATCGTGTGCGGCTCGATCGCCGGCGCCGGCCTGGCCTTCCTCTGGTTCAATGCGTATCCGGCGCAGGTGTTCATGGGCGACGTGGGCGCGCTGGCCCTGGGTGGCGCGCTGGGCACGATCGCGGTCATCATCCGCCAGGAGATCGTGCTGTTCATCATGGGCGGCGTCTTCGTCGCCGAGACGGTCTCGGTGATGCTGCAGGTCGGCTACTTCCGCTGGAGCGGCGGCAAGCGCATCTTCCGCATGGCGCCCTTGCACCACCACTTCGAGCTCTCGGGCTGGAAGGAGAACCAGGTGGTCGTGCGCTTCTGGATCATCAGCATGATGCTGGTGCTCATCGGTCTCTCCACGTTGAAGATCCGCTGATGACGCACGCACTGGTCCTGGGTCTGGGCGAGAGCGGGCTGGCGATGGCGCGCTGGCTCGCGCGCGGCGGCGCCCGCGTGCGTGCGGCCGACACCCGGGCGCAGCCGCCGATGCTGGCGGCGCTGCACGCCCACGTGCCCGCGGCCGAGTTCGTGCCCGGGCCCTTCGATGCCGCGCCGGCCGCGCTGCTCGAGGGCATCGACCTGGTGGCCGTGAGCCCGGGACTGTCGCCGCACCACGAGCCGCTGCGCGGGCTGCTGGCCGAGGCCGCCGCGCGCGGCCTGGACACGGCCGGCGAGATCGAGCTGTTCGCGCGCGCGCTCGTGCAGCTGCAGCAGGAGCAGGCGTACGCGCCGCAGGTGCTCGGGGTCACCGGCACCAACGGCAAGACGACCACGGTGCGCATGCTCGGCGCGATGATCGAACGCTGGGGGCGCAGCGTGGCCGTGGCCGGCAACATCTCCCCCAGCGCGCTCGATGCGCTGCGCGAGGCGCTCGACGCCGGGCGCCTGCCGCAGTTCTGGGTGCTCGAACTGTCGAGCTTCCAGCTGGCCGGCACGCGCACGCTGGCCTGCAGCGCCGCGGCCGTGCTCAATCTCTCGCAGGACCACCTCGACTGGCACGCCGGGATGGACGACTACGCCGCCAGCAAGGCGCGCATCTTCGGCGCCGCCACGGTGCGCGTGCACAACCGCGACGATGCGGCGGTGCAGGCGATGGCCGGCCCCGAGCGCGGCGCCAGCTTCGGCCAGGGCCGCCCCGAGCGGCCCGGCCAGTTCGGCCTGGTGCGCGACGGCGGCATCACCTGGCTGGCCTGCACCGACGAGGACGACGCGCCGCGCCCCCGGCGTGCCCCGCGCCCGCGCCCGGCCGCGGCTTCCACCGCCCTTGCGCCGGCACCGGTGGCCGCGGCCGCGCCCGAACCGCCGCCAGTGCACCGGCTGATGCCGGTCGATGCGCTGCGCGTCAAGGGCACGCACAACGCGCTCAACGCGCTGGCGGCGCTGGCGCTGGCCCGCGCCGTGGGCTGCCCGCTGGCGCCGGCGCTGCGGGCCCTGGGCGACTTCGCCGGGGCGGCGCATCGCACGCAGACCGTGGCCGTGGTCGCCGGCGTCGAGTACGTCGACGACAGCAAGGGCACGAACGTCGGCGCCACGGTGGCCGCGCTGCAGGGCCTGGGCGCGGCCTCCGAGCCGCCGCGGCCCATCGTCGTCATCCTCGGCGGCGACGGCAAGGGCCAGTCGTTCGAGGCGCTGGCCCCGGCCGTGCGCGACCATGCGCGGGCCGCGCTGCTGATCGGCGCGGACGCCCCGCGCATCGCCCAGGCGCTGCAGGGGCTGGCGCTGCCCGTGCACCGGGCGGCCGACCTGCCCGCGGCGGTGCAGGCCGCCGCCGCGCTGGCCCAGCCCGGCGACATCGTCCTGCTGTCGCCCGCCTGCGCCAGCTTCGACGCCTTCCGCAACTACGCGCATCGCGCCGAGGTGTTTGCCGCGGCCGTGCAGGCGCTGGCCGCTGCCGCGGCGGCCGGCCCGGCGACCGCCGACCCCGGCCCCGGGCACGAGCGCGCGCAGGAGCAGCCATGAACCTGCCCGCCTGGTTGCCTGCCTGGCTGCCCGCGGGCCTGCGCTTGCCGCGCACGGGGGCCTCGACGCCGCGCGGCACGCGCCGCGGCACGCCCGCCGCTGCGCCGGGCGGCGCGGTCTTCGCGCTCGCCGGCCTGGGCACGGCGCCCGCCGCCGGGCGGCGCGCCGGCGCCGCCTTGCCGGCCGTCGACGCCCCGCTGATGCTCATGATCGCGGGCCTGCTGATGTTCGGCCTCGTGATGGTCTTCTCCGCCACGATCGCACTGGGCGATTCGCCCCGCTACCACGTCACGTCGACGTACTTCCTGGTGCACCACCTCGCCTCGATCGGGGTGGCGCTGGCCGCGGCGGCCGTGGCCTTCGCCTTGCCGGTCGGCACCTGGCAGCGGCTGGCGCCCTGGATCTTCGCCGGCGCCGGGCTGCTGCTGGTCATCGTGCTGATCCCCGGGGTCGGCAAGGGCGCGCTGGGCGCGCGCCGCTCGATCGGCTTCGGCGTGCTGGGCCTGCAGCCGTCCGAGGTGATGAAGCTCGCCTGCGTGGTCTATGCCGCCGACTTCACCGTGCGCAAGCAGGACTTCATGCACGATTTCCGCAAGGGCTTCGCCCCGATGGCCGGGGTCATGGCCGTCGTCGGCGTGCTGCTGCTGCTGCAGCCGGACCTGGGCGCCTTCGGCGTCGTCGTGTCCATCAGCATGGCCATACTGTTCCTGGGCGGCGTCAACGGCCGCCTGTTCGCGTCGATCCTTCTCGCGCTCGTCGCCGTGTTCATGAGCGTCATCTGGGCCAGCCCATGGCGGCGCGAACGCATCTTCGCGTACCTCGATCCCTGGTCGCCGGACAACGTGCTGGGCCGCGGCTACCAGCTGTCGCACTCGCTGATCGCCTTCGGGCGCGGCGAGTGGTTCGGCGTCGGCCTGGGCGCGAGCGTCGAGAAGCTCCACTACCTGCCCGAGGCGCATACCGACTTCCTGATGTCGGTGATCGGCGAGGAGCTCGGCCTGGCGGGCGTGCTGGTGGTGATCGTCTCCTTCTACTGGCTGGTGCGCCGCGCGTTCGAGATCGGCCGCCAGGCCATCGTGCTGGAGCGCACCTTCTCCGGCCTGGCCGCGCAGGGCATCGGCACCTGGATGGGCCTGCAGGCCTTCATCAACATCGGCGTGGCCACCGGCCTGCTGCCGACCAAGGGCCTGACCCTGCCGCTGATGAGCTACGGCGGCTCGGCGCTGATGAGCTCGATGGTGGCGCTGGCGATCCTGCTGCGCGTCGACTTCGAAAACCGCGTGCTGATGCGCGGCGGAAAGCTCGCATGAGCCCGGCGGCCAGGCGCCTGCTGATCGTGGCCGCCGGCACCGGCGGGCACGTGATGCCCGGGCTGGCGGTGGCCCAGGCGCTGCGCGAGCGCGGCTGGGATGTCCGCTGGCTGGGCACCCGGGCCGGCATCGAGCGGGCGCTGGTGGAGCGCGCCGGCCTGCCGTTCGATGCGGTGGCCTTCGGCAGCATCCGCGGCCGCGGCGCCTGGGCCCTGGCCGCCGGCCTGCCGCGGCTGGCGCGCGCGGCGCTCGACTGCCTGCGCATCCTGCGGCGCACGGCGCCGCAGGTCGTGTTCACGACCGGCGGCTACGTCGCGGTGCCGGCCGGCCTGGCCGCCGCCTGGCAGGGGCGCCCGCTGCTGTTCCTCAACGCCGATGCCGCGCCGCAGCTCTCGTTGCGCCTGCTGCTGCGCCTCGTGCGCGTGGTGCTGTGCGGCTTCGACGGCGCGGCGGCGCGCCTGGCCGGCGCCAAGGCCTGCGTGAGCGGCGCCCCGGTGCGCGCCGAGATCGCCGAGCTGCCCGATCCGGCGATCCGCTTCGCCGGGCGCTCGGGCAGCCTGCGCCTGCTGGTGGTCGGCGGCAGCCTGGGCGCGCGCGTGCTCAACGAGATCGTCCCGGCGGCGCTGGCGCTGCTCGACCCGTCCGAGCGTCCGCTGGTGGTCCACCAGTGCGGCGCCGGCAACGAGGCGGCGACCCGGGCGCGCTACGCCGAGCTGGGCGTCGCCGCCGACGTGTTGCCGTTCATCGACGACATCGCGGCGCGCTACGGTGCCGCCGACCTGGTCCTGTGCCGCGCCGGGGCGATCACCGTGTCGGAACTGTGCGCCGCCGGGATCGGAGCGATCCTGGTGCCGCTCGTGGCCCGCACCACCGCGCACCAGCGCGGCAATGCCGAGTTCCTGGCCGGGCACGGCGCCGCGCTGCACCTGGCCCAGGCCGACCTGAGCGCGCCGGCGCTCGCCCAGGCCCTGCGCGGGCTGACCCGCCTGCAGCTGCAGCAGATGGCCCAGGGCGCGCGCGCGCTGGGCCGCCCCGGCGCGACCGCCCGCGTGGTGCGCGAGATCGAACGGCTGGCGGCGCTCGCGCCGCTGCCGGCCTGAACCGGCGCCGCGGCCCGCCAGCCAAACCCCATGAAACACGCGATCTCCCACATCCACTTCGTCGGCATCGGCGGCTCGGGCATGAGCGGCATCGCCGAGGTCCTGCTCAACCTGGGCTACGCGGTCAGCGGCTCCGATGCCGCGGCCGGACCGGCCACGCAGCGCCTGCAGTCGCTCGGCGCCCGGATCCACCTGGGGCACGCCGCCGCCCACATCGATGCGGCCCAGGCCCTGGTCGTGTCCTCGGCGATCCGCAGCGACAACCCCGAGCTGGTCGCCGCGCGCGCGCGCCGCATCCCGATCGTGCCGCGGGCCGAGATGCTGGCCGAGCTGATGCGCCTCAAGCAGGGCATCGCGATCGCCGGCACCCACGGCAAGACCACCACCACCAGCCTGGTCGCCAGCATCCTGGCCGCCGGCGGCCTGGACCCGACCTTCGTCATCGGCGGCCGGCTCAATTCGGCCGGCGCCAACGCCCGCCTCGGCGGCGGCGCCTACATCGTCGTCGAGGCCGACGAGTCCGACGCCAGCTTCCTGCACCTGTCGCCGGTGATCGCCGTGGTCACCAACATCGACAACGACCACATGGAGACCTACGGCCACGACATGGCGCGGCTGCGCCAGGCCTTCGTCGAGTTCATCGCCCGGCTGCCCTTCTACGGCCGTGCCGTGCTGTGCGTGGACGACCAGCGCGTGCGCGAGATACTGCCGCTGATCTCCAAGCCCGTGCTGGGCTACGGCCTGGGTGCCGACGCCCAGGTGCGCGCCGTCGACGTGCGCTGCGACGGCGCCGGCATGCGCTTTGCCGTCGAGCGCGAGCAGCGTCCCCCGCTCGAGGTGCACCTGAACCTGCCCGGCGAGCACAACGTGCGCAACGCGCTGGCGGCCATCGCCGTCGCCCAGGAGGTGGGCGTCGCCGACGCCGCCGTGCAGGAGGCGCTCGCCGGCTTCAAGGGTGTCGGGCGCCGCTTCGCGCGCATGGGCGAGGTCGTGCTCCCCGGCGGCGCCTTCACGCTGGTGGACGACTACGGCCACCACCCGGTCGAGATGCGCGCGACGCTCGCGGCCGCGCGCGGCGCCTTTCCCGGCCGGCGCATCGTGCTGGCCTTCCAGCCGCACCGGTACACGCGCACGCGCGATTGCTTCGAGGACTTCGTCGCGGTCCTCGCCGATGCCGACGCGGTGCTGCTGACCGAGGTGTACGCCGCCGGCGAGGCGCCCATCGTGGCCGCCGACGGCCGCAGCCTGGCGCGCGCGCTGCGCCTGACGCGCCGCCTGGAGCCCGTCTTCGTCGAGACCGTCGATGCGCTGCCGGCGGCGATCCGCGCTGCCGCGCTGCCGGGCGATGTCGTCATCACCATGGGCGCCGGCTCGATCGGCAGCGTGGCCCAGAAACTGGTGCAGCCATGAGCGTCCCCGCCGCGACCCCCGGCGCTGCAGCTGCCGCCCCGCACGGCGGGCGCGTGGGCGTGCTGTTCGGCGGCCGTTCGGCCGAGCGCGACATCTCGCTGCGCTCGGGGACGGCCGTGCTGCGCGCGCTGCTGGCCGCGGGCGTCGACGCGCACGCGTTCGACCCGGCGCACCAGGGCCTGGGCGCGCTCGAGGCCGCCGGCTTCGCGCGCGCATTCCCGGTGCTGCACGGCCGCTTCGGCGAGGACGGGACGATCCAGGGCGTGCTCGAGACGCTGCGCATCCCCTACACCGGCAGCGGCGTGCTGGCCTCGGCGCTGGCGATCGACAAGGTCGCCACCAAGCGCCTCTGGCAGGCCCAGGGCCTGCCGACCCCGGCGTGGTTCGAGCTCGAGCGCGGCGCGCCGCTGCCGCCGGACCTGGCGCAGCGCCTGGGTGGCGAACTGGTCGTCAAGCCGGTGAGCGAAGGCTCCACGCTGGGCGTGGGCAAGGTCGATGCCGCCGACGCGGCGGCGCTCGCCGCGGCGGTCGCCGACGCGCACCGCTTCGAGGGCCGCGTGCTGATCGAGCAGCGCGTGCGCGGCCGCGAGCTCACCTGCGCGGTGCTGGGGGAGGGCGCGGGCGCCCACGCGCTGCCCCTGGTGGAGATCCGCGCGCCCGGGGAGAACTACGATTACCACAACAAGTACTTCGGCGACGCGACGCAGTACCTGTGCCCCGCGCCGCTGGACCCGGCGCTGGCCGAGCGCATCGCCCAGGTGTGCGTGGCGGCCTACCGGGCGGTCGGCGCGCGCGGCTGGGGCCGGGTCGACCTCATCCTGCGCACCGGCGCCGGCGCCGAGCCCCAGCCCTGCCTGCTGGAGATCAACACCGCCCCGGGCATGACCGACCACTCGCTCGTGCCGATGGCGGCGCGCGCCGCCGGCATCGCGTTCGGCGACCTGGTGCTGGGCATCCTCGCCGGCGCGCGCCTGGAGGTCGGCACATGACCGGCGCACGCCTGTTCGACGCCCTGACGCGCGCGCTGCTGGGCGCGGCGCTGGTCGTCGCCATGGGCGCTGCCCTGGTCTGGTCGGCGCAGCGCCCGCGTTTCGACTTTCGCCGCATCGAGGTCACCGGCGACCTGCGCCACGTGAGCCGCGCCGAGATCCGCGGCGCGATCGCCGGCCACCTCGCGGGCAACTTCTTCACCATGCGCCTGGGCCGGTCGCGCGCGGCCTTCGAGACCATCCCCTGGGTGGCCACGGCCTCGGTGCGGCGCGTCTGGCCCGACCGCCTCGTCGTGCACATCGTCGAACGGCGCGCGGTCGGCGTCTGGAGCGACGGACGCGTGGTCTCCGATGCCGGCACGCTGTTCGCCGCCAATGCGGCCGAGGCCGAGCTCGACGGGCCGCAGATCGAGTTCTCCGGGCCGCCGCAGTTCGCGGCCGAGGCGGTCCAGAAGCTGCGCGGCTTCACCGCGCTGCTGCGCGCGCTGCCGGCCGAGGTGGCGGCGATCGACATCTCCGACCGGGGCTCGTGGACGGTCCGCACCGGCGGCGGCCTGCTGCTCGAGCTGGGGCGCGACGAACCGCCCGGCAGCGTGCAGACGCGCCTTTCCGGCATCGCCGCCCACTACCCGACGGTGGTCGCCCAGCTGAGCGGACCGCCGGTCCGCATCGACGCCCGATACAACAACGGCTTTGCCGCGACGAGACCATGAGGAACGAAAGCAAGGATCTGATCGTCGGCCTGGACATCGGCACCTCGAAGGTGGTCGCCGCCGTGGCCGAACTGCTGCCCGACGGCGGCTTCCAGGTGATCGGCCTGGGCCAGTCGCGCTCGGAGGGCCTGCGCAAGGGCGTGGTCGTGAACATCGAGGCCACCGTGCGTTCGATCCGCGGCGCGCTCGAGGAAGCCGAGCTGATGGCCGCCTGCCGCATCGCCGACGTCTACATCGGCATCGCCGGCAGCCACATCAAGGGCGTCAACTCCAGCGGCATGGTCGCGATCAAGGACCGCGAGGTCGCGGCGGCCGACGTCGAGCGCGTGATCGAGACCGCGCGCGCGCTCCACATCCCGACCGACCAGCAGGTGCTGCACGTGCTGACGCAGGAGTTCATCGTCGACGGCCAGGAGGACATCCGCGAGCCGATCGGCATGAGCGGCGTGCGCCTGGAGGTGCGCGTGCACATCGTCACCGGCGCGGTCAGCGCGGCGCAGAACGTCGTCAAGTGCGTGCGCCGCTGCGGGCTCGAGGTCCAGGACATCATCCTGCAGCCGCTGGCCTCGGCGCTGTCGGTGCTGACGGCCGACGAGCGCGAGCTGGGCGTCGCGCTGATCGACATCGGCGGGGGCACGACCGACATCACCGTGTTCACCGGCGGCGCGATCCGGCACACGGCGGTGATCCCCATCGCCGGCGACCAGATCACCAACGATATCGCGATGGCGCTGCGCACGCCGATCCCCGAGGCCGAGGAGATCAAGCTCGCCCATGGCATGGCCAAGGAAGTGCTGGCCGACGCCAGCGACCGGATGGAGATCGCCGGCATCGGCGACCGGCCCGCGCGCCTGCTGTCGCGCCAGGCCCTGGCGGCGGTCATCGAGCCGCGGGTCGAGGAGCTGTTCACGCTGGCGCAGCAGCTGATTCGCGACTCCGGCTTCGAGGACAAGCTCGCCAGCGGGATCGTCCTCACCGGCGGCACCTCGCTGCTGCCGGGGATCGCCGAGCTGGCCGAGGACGTCTTCCTGCGCCCGGCCCGCACCGGCTGGCCGGCGTACTCGGGACCGCTGGCCGACGTGGTGCGCAATCCGCGCTACGCCACCGTCATGGGGCTGCTCGCCGAGGCGCATGCGCAGCGCCAGCGCGGGCGCAAGCTGGTGGCGCAGGGCGGATCGCTCAAGGGCACGGTGCGGCGCATGCGCGAATGGATCGTGGGCAATTTCTAGCGGGACCGCGCCCGGCCGCCGCAGCACCGGCGCCGTCGGCGGCAGTGGACAACGGGGTTTCGACAGTTCGAAACGGGTGCAGGCAACAACGCGAAACGGGAGAGTCACATGGCATTTGAAATTCTGGAAACCGAGACCGTCGGGACGGTGATCAAGGTGATCGGCGTCGGCGGCGCCGGCGGCAATGCCGTCGAGCACATGCTGCGGCGTGGTGTCGAGGGCGTCGAATTCATCTGCGCCAACACCGACCACCAGGCGCTGTCGCGCTCGAGCGTCAAGAACGTCATCCAGCTGGGCAAGACCGGCCTGGGCGCGGGCAGCCGCCCCGAGGCCGGCCGGCAGGCGGCGGAGGAGGCGCGCGAGCGCATCGCCGACGCGCTGCGCGGCGCCCACATGGTGTTCATCACCGCCGGCATGGGCGGGGGCACCGGAACCGGGGCCGCGCCGGTGGTGGCGGAGATCGCCAAGGAGATGGGCATCCTCACCGTGGCCGTGGTGTCCAAGCCCTTCGACTTCGAAGGCCCCAAGCGGCAGAAGTTCGCCGAGGCCGGCCTGGCCGAGCTGCACGAGCGCGTGCATTCGCTCATCGTCAACCTCAACAGCAAGCTCGAGGAGGTGATGGGCGAGGACGCCGAGATGGCCGCCTGCTTCCGCGCCGCCGACGACGTGCTGCACAACGCCTGCGCCGGGATCGCCGAGATCATCAACACGCCGGGCCTGGTCAACGTCGATTTCGAGGACGTCAAGACGGTGATGAGCGAACACGGCAAGGCCATGATGGGCACGGCCACGGCCGGCGGCACCGACCGGGCGCGCATCGCGGCCGAGCAGGCCGTCGCCAGCCCCTTGCTCGAGGGCGTGGACCTGTCCGGCGCGCGCGGCGTCCTGGTCAACATCACGGCCAGCGGCTCGCTCAAGATGAAGGAGACGCGCGAGGTGATGAACACGATCCGCACCTTCGCCGCCGAGGATGCGACCGTGATCTTCGGGACGGTCAGCGACGACGCGATGGCCGACGAGCTGCGCGTCACGGTGGTCGCCACCGGGCTGGGCCGCGCCGTCCCGGCCAAGAACACGCCGCCGCAGATCGTCAAGGTGCCGCGCACCGGCACCGACAACGTGGCGCTCGTGCACCCGGGCGCGGGCGGCGCCGCGGCCAAGTTCGACTACGCCGACCTGGACACCCCGGCCGTCTGGCGCGCCCGCGACCAGCCGCAGGCGCGCAACGCCGGGCTGGACGATGGCGGCGCGGACGGCCGGGTCGAGATCCCGGCCTTCCTGCGCAAGCAGGCCGATTGACCGGTGCGCGCCGGTCCGGCGGCGATCGCGCTGCCTCAGGCCAGCGCGTCGATCCAGCCCGACAGCAGGCGGTTGAAGCGCGGCGCCTCGTCGACGAACAGGGCGTGGCCGGCGTGCTCGAACAGCTCGACGCGCGTGGCCGGGCGCTCGGCCACCAGGTGCCGCGCCTGCTCCTCGAACTGGGGCGTCACGACGTAGGCCAGCGGCCCGTCGTAGGACAGGGCGACCGCGCGCCAGTGCTCGCGCGGCTGCACATACGAGAGCAGGGCGATGCTGTCCTCCAGCGGCATGCGCAGCGCGGCGTCGCGCAGCGCGCGCAGGTCCGCCTCGGGCTGCGGATGCGCGAAGATGGCGCGCACGAAATCATCGATCGTCGCGGCGCGCGCCTTGCGCAACCGGGCCGTGAAGTCCGAGGCCTTCGGTACCGGCGGCTCGCCCACCGAGCTGTCCACCAGCATCACGCCCAGCAGGCGCTGCCGGCCATGGCGGTGCACGTACTGCAACGCGTCGAGCGCGCCCAGCGACCAGCCCACCAGGACCACGCGCTCGAGGCCGGCCAGCACGTCGCGCAGGTCGTCGGCACGCCGGTCCGCGGTGTAGCCGGTCGCCGGGATCTGCGATTGGCCCTGTCCGCGCGGGTCCAGCGCCAGCGTGCGCCAGCGCGCGCCCAGCACCGGCAACTGCGCACGCCAGATGGTCGCGGGCATGCACCAGCCCGGCACCAGCACGATGGTCGGCGCCGCGCCTGGCGCTGCGGCCGGCGCGGACGCCGGGCCGGGGCCCGCGTCCGGGCTGCTGTCGATCAGGCTCAGGCGCACGCCGTCGTCGGTGACCACGCTGGCGCGGCGCGTGCGCACGCCCGGTGCCTGCGGCAGCACGGCGCCGCGGTCATCTACGCCGTCATCGACGCCGCCACCGGCGCTGCCATCGATCACCGCACCGGCCTCGGCGCGGGCGCCGCCGCCGACCCCCGCCGCCAGCGCCAGCCCGGCGGCCGCGGCGTGCAGCAATGCGGCGCGGCGCGCGGACCGGCTTGCCGGCGCTCCCATGTCACGAGGCCTTCTTGCGCGCCACCTGCATCGATTCCTCGCTCGGCTTCCAGGCATAGGACCACGCGAACGGCAGCGCGGTGTGCGTGGCCTGGGCGTTGTAGGCCGCCGCCAGGTCCTTCTGGAAGCGGTAGCGGAAGGCCGGGATCGTGCCCACGTAGCTGCCGTACAGCTCGACGCTGAAGCCCCCGGCCAGCAGCTGGCCGTACGGCATGCCCGAGTCGTCCTGGATGATCAGGGGCGACTTCTGCGCGATCAGCGCACGCATGCGGCCGAAGGTCTTGTCGTGCAGCAGGTAGGACGCGGCCTTCATCAGCGTGACCGCAGGCTGCACCGGCTCCATGAACTGCAGGAAGCCGCCGTTGCGCTCCAGGCCCGCGTCCGAGGCATCGAACGAGGCGTAGAAGATCTCCTGCACCGGTCCGCCGCCGTGGACCGCGAAGTGCACGCGCACCGAACGCGTGCGCGTGCCCGGGGCCGGCGGCGCGCTGCCGTCGAGCTTGCCCGGGACGATATCGATCACGTCGTAGCCCATCCGCGCCAGCGTGGTGGCGATGATCGGCAGCACGCCCTTGAGGTTGGGCGTGTTCAGGTCGTTGCTCATGTACTGCGTGACGAAGAAGTTGCGCCGCAGGATGTACTGCTGCGCCTTGTGCATGTCGGCCAGGACCGCCGCCTTCTGCTGCGCGTCGAGCTGGTCCAGCGGCGGCAGCTCGCCGACCGGCTCCAGGCCGAACAGCACGTATTGCCTGCAGGCCGGGAACAGGCTCAGCGCGTTGAGGATGTCCGGGCCGCTGAACGGGTAGAACAGCGTGCCGCAGTGCTCGCGTTCGGCCGCGAAGTGCTGGCGCGCGAACGCGTCCATGGCCGCCAGCCGCGTCTTGCGCATCTTCACCCAGGCCTCGTCGGTGTCGCGCTGGGCGCGGGCGAGGTCCGGGCTCGGATCGAGCTGCATGCCCGCCAGCCAGGTGGCGACCTCGTTGATCCGCGTCGGTGCCTGGGCCCTCGTCTGCGCCGGTGCCTGCGCCGTTGCACCGTCCGCCAGCAGCAGCGCCGCGCAGGCGATGAGGGTGGGAAGCCGGCGGCGCGGCGGTAGCGGGGATGGCGGCACGATGGACCTTTGCAGAGTGAGGCGGCGGCGCAATGTACGCGATTCTGCGCGTACCCGGCGAATTTGTGCGGGCATCGACCCGGATGCGGCGATGCCCGGTTGCACATGGATACGAATGCGCCCGCAAGAATGTAACGGAAGCACCACAACCTGCCGGTCCGGCAAAGTTAGAATGCGGCCAGCTTCCTCCCCGGGCGCGGCCGGCAGGACCTGGCGAGGACCATCGCGGCCTGGCCGCCGTACTTGCCGTATAGGTCCGCGCCGGGCGATACCCTGATGATCAACCAGACCACCCTCAAGTCGATCGCGCGTACCGTGGGCATCGGCCTGCACAGCGGCACGCGCGTCGAGCTGCGCCTGCGCCCCGCGGCCGCCGACACCGGCATCGTCTTCCGCCGCACCGACCTGGATCCGGTCGTCGAGCTGGCCGCATCGGCCGAGGCCGTCGGTGATACCCGCATGGCCTCGACGCTGGAGCGCGACGGCGTGCGCATCGCGACCGTCGAGCACCTGATGTCCGCGCTCGCCGGACTGGGCATCGACAATTGCTATGTCGACGTCGACGCGCCCGAGATTCCGATCATGGACGGCAGCGCGGCCAGTTTCGTGTTCCTGATCCGCTCGGTGGGCGTGGTCGAACAGGCCGCCGCGCGGCGCTTCGTGCGCGTCCTCAAGCCGGTCGAGGTGCGCGAGGGCGAGGGCAGCATGGCCAAGTGGGCGCGCCTGGAGCCGCATTTCGGTTTCAAGCTGCGCTTCTCGATCGATTTCAACCATCCGGCGATCGACTCCACCACCCAGGATGTCGAGGTCGACTTCGCGCGCGACAATTACGTCACCGCGGTGGCGCGGGCCCGCACCTTCGGCTTCGTCAACGAGGTCGAGGCGCTGCGCGCGGTCGGCCTGGCGCTGGGCGGCAGCTTCGAGAACGCCATCGTCATGGACGAATACCGGGTGCTCAATACCGACGGCCTGCGCAGCGGCGACGAATTCGCCAAGCACAAGATCCTCGACGCCATGGGCGACCTGTACCTGCTGGGGCGTCCGCTGGTCGCCGCCTACCGCGCCCACCGCTCGGGCCATGCCCTGAACAACCGCCTGCTGCGCGCCCTGCTGGCCGATGCCTCGGCCTACGACATCGTCAGTTTCGGCACCGACGAGACCGTTCCCCAGGCGTTCCAGAGCCTGGCCTTCTCCTGACCGCGGTCGCATGTACCGCGCCCTGTTGCTGGCCTTCGGCGCGGCGATACTCGTCCTCGTGCTGCTCTACTTCGCCAGCGGCAAGCCGCGCTACCTGTCATGGGCGCGCCGCACCCTGCTCGCCGGCCTGGCCGTCGGCGTTGTTTTTTTCGCGGTCCTGCTCGTCAAACGACTTATCTGACTCGCGCATTCTGGCGAGCCGGCCATCGATGGCCGAGCCCAGCCGGGAGGCCGCGCGGCGCAGTTCCCCATCAGGTAAAGTTAGCGCTAACTTTCTTGAAAACTCAAGCGCTGCATAGAAGTTACTCTCCTTGCCCGTTTGGCTTAGCTCGCTCAAACGCGCCATTTTGGCGCTTTTTGCCGCATTTCCGGTAGGTTTATCGCGTACCCTGCCAAGTTGAACGCCAACCTTGATTTCGTTAACTTCGATTCCCTGGTCCTGCAGGCAAGCCAGCAGCCGGGGAGCCGATTGACGCAGCTTCGTTGAATGGGCGCTGGAGCGAAGCCAGATCCGCAACACCTTCTCGCGCAGCTCGCAGCAGCCGGGAAGCAAGGGATCGAGGTCGGGTGCGATGCCGGCACAGATCGGCGCGATCGCCCGGGCGGCCCGGCGTGTGGCGGCAATCCGCGCCAGGAGATTGGCCGCTAGCGGGGTGTCGGTCAGGATCCGGTCGACGCGTCGGGCGGTGGGGGTCATCCGAGGGTGTAGCGGGAACGGGTATGAACCGCCCGGGCTGGGTTGTCGATAGTAAAGAGATAGTAGCCGGGGCCCGGGCGCCGATCAGGCGGCGGCCGCACCGGGACGAGGGGAGAGGGCTTTGCAGATCATTTTCGTGGATCGACGGCTGGCGAAGGCGCGAACCGTCACCGTGACGCGCCTGCGGGTGGCCATGGGAGCGGCCGGCCTGAGCCTCCTCGTGCTTGCTGCCGCGCTGTTCCTCTTCGTCGCCGTATTCCGCCTGGCGGCCCACGCCGACATCCCGGCCGTGCAGTCGCTGGTGACCCTGGTCATGCGCGACCAGCTCGAGCGCAACGAGCAGTACGTGCAGAACAACGTCTCCACGATGGCCCGCATGCTGGGCGACCTGCAGGCGCGCCTGCTGCGCCTGGACGCACTGGGGCAGCGCGTCTCCAAGCTGGCCGGCATCCGGCCCGAGGCATTCAACTTCCAGGAACTGCCCGGCCGCGGCGGAGCGCTGGCGCCCGACGCCCGCGCGCTCACGCTGCGCGAGCTGCAGGACCAGGTGGCGCGCGTGGACCAGGGCATCGAGCAGCGTTCCGATTTCATGAACGTCGTCGAATCGGAGCTCGTCGCCAACGAGGCGCGCGACGCGCTGCTGCCCAAGGGTACGCCCTTGTCCGAGGGATTCGTCGGATCGGGCTACGGCATGCGCAATGATCCGTTCACCGGGCAGATGTCGATGCACTCGGGCATCGATTTCGCCGCGCCCGTGGGCACGCCGATCTTCGCCGCGGCCGGCGGCGTCGTGGTCACCGCCGAACGCAACCCGGCCTACGGCAACATGGTGGAGATCGATCACGGCAAGGGCCTGTCGACGATGTACGCCCACACCAGCCGCATCCTGGTGAAGAACGGCGATTTCGTCCGCAAGGGCCAGAAGATCGCCGAAGTCGGCACTACCGGCCGCTCGACCGGTCCGCACCTGCACTTCGAAGTCCACGTCAACGGCAGCCCGCAGAACCCCTCCAAGTACCTCGCCACCCTCCATCCGGGCAACGCCGCCGTCGCCGCGGCCGCCCAGGACTCCGTCCGCTAGACGCGCGGCGGGCCGCGCCCGGCGCGGTTCCCGGACCCGCGAACGGGGCGGTAATAAAAAGCCATCTATAATTTCGCCTTTCGGCTGCCCCGGCGGCCTGCAGGTTTGCCCGCGCAGGGGTCGGCTCCATACGGTGCGCACCCTGGCGCGCCACAAGACCGTTCTGGCGACGACCCATCCCCCCACGATGTTCCCGGCCCTGCTCACCCGCATCTTTGGAAGCCGCAACCAGCGCCTGCTCAAGCAGTACGAGCAGGCGGTCGCGCGCATCAACGCACTCGAATCCTCGGTGTCCCCGCTCTCCGACGAGCAACTGGCGGCGCGCACCATGGTGTTCCGCGAGCGGCTCGCCGCCGGCGAAACGCTCGACCAGCTGCTGCCCGAGGCCTTCGCCGTGGTGCGCGAGGCCGCGCGCCGCGCGCTGGGCATGCGCCACTTCGACGTGCAACTGGTGGGCGGCATGGTCCTGCACGACGGCAAGATCGCCGAGATGCGCACGGGCGAGGGCAAGACCCTCACGGCCACCCTGCCGGTCTACCTCAACGCGCTGGCCGGCAAGGGCGTCCACCTGGTGACCGTCAACGACTACCTGGCCAGCCGCGACGCGGAGTGGATGGGGCGCGTCTACCGATTCCTGGGACTGAGCGTCGGCGTCATCCTGACGCAGCAGTCCAATGCCGACAAGAAGGCCGCGTACGCCGCCGACATCACCTACGGCACCAACAACGAGTTCGGCTTCGACTACCTGCGCGACAACATGGAGTACCGGGTCGAGGACCGGCGCCAGCGCGGCCTCAACTTCGCCATCGTCGACGAGGTCGACTCCATCCTGATCGACGAGGCGCGCACGCCGCTGATCATCTCCGGTCCGGCCGAGGACAACACCGAGATGTACCAGCGGGTCAACGAGATCCCGCCCTTGCTCACGGCCCAGGCCCAGGAAGACGGCGAGGGCGACTTCTGGGTCGACGAGAAGCAGCACCAGATCCACGTGTCCGAGCGCGGCCACGAGAAGATCGAGGAGATCCTGGCGCGGCGCGGCCTGCTGGCCGAGGGCGAGAGCCTGTACGCGCCGCACAATATCGTCCTGATGCACCACCTCAACGCCGCGCTGCGGGCGCACCACCTGTTCCACCGCGACCAGCAGTACGTGGTGCAGAACGGGCTGGTGGTCATCGTCGACGAGTTCACCGGCCGCCTGATGCCGGGCCGGCGCTGGTCCGAGGGGCTGCACCAGGCGGTCGAGGCCAAGGAAGGCGTGGCGGTCCAGCAGGAGAACCAGACGCTGGCGTCGATCACGTTCCAGAACTACTTCCGCATGTACGGCAAGCTCGCCGGCATGACCGGCACGGCCGACACCGAGGCCTACGAGTTCCAGGAGATCTACCGCCTCGAGACCGTGGTGATCCCGACCCACCGCCCGATGGTGCGCATCGACCAGCAGGACAAGATCTACCGCACGGCCAAGGAGAAGTACCGCGCGATCCAGGACGACATCAGCGACTGCCACCGGCGCGGCCAGCCCGTGCTGGTCGGCACCACCTCGATCGAGAACTCCGAGCTGCTGTCCACGCTGCTGCGTTCGGAGGGCCTGCCCCACCAGGTGCTCAACGCCAAGCAGCACGAGCGCGAGGCCGAGATCGTCGCCCAGGCCGGGCGGCCCGGGGTCATCACCATCGCCACCAACATGGCCGGCCGCGGCACCGACATCGTCCTGGGCGGCAACGTCGAGAAGCAGGTCGAGCTGGGCGCGGTGCGCGACGCCGAGGGACGGCTGGTCGACCCGGTGGCCGAACAGCAGCGCGTGGATCGCCTGCACGGCGAGTGGCAGCAGCTGCACGACCAGGTCGTGGCCGCCGGCGGCCTGAAGATCATCGGCTCCGAGCGCCACGAATCGCGCCGCATCGACAACCAGCTGCGCGGCCGCTCCGGCCGCCAGGGCGATCCGGGCGAGTCGCGCTTCTACCTGTCCATGGACGACTCGCTGCTGCGCATCTTCGCCGGCGACCGCATGCGCATGATCATGGACAAGCTCAACATGCCGGAGGGCGAGGCGATCGAAGCGGGCATGGTCACGCGTTCGATCGAGACCGCCCAGCGCAAGGTCGAGGCGCGCAACTTCGACATCCGCAAGCAACTGCTCGACTACGACGACGTCTCCAACGACCAGCGCAAGGAGATCTACCGCCTGCGCAACGAGATCCTCGAGGCGGCCGACGTCAGCGACATGGTCGCCAACCTGCGCCAGGGGCTGTTCACCGACCTGGTGCGCGGCTTCATCCCGCCCGACACGATGGAGGAGTCCTGGGACGTCCCCGGCCTGGAGCGGGCGCTGGCCGACGACTGGCAGCTGGCGCTGCCGGTGGCGCAGTGGCTGGCGCAGGAGGACAAGATCGACGGCGAGGAGGTGCTCAAGCGCGTGCTGGCCGCCGCGGATGCGGCCTACGAGAGCAAGCTCGCCAACGTCGACCGTGCGGTCTTCGCCGGCTTCGAGCGCTCGATGATGCTCAACACGCTCGACCAGCAATGGCGCGAGCACCTGGCAGCGCTCGACCACCTGCGCCAGGGCATCCACCTGCGCGGCTACGCCCAGAAGCAGCCCAAGCAGGAATACAAGCGCGAGGCCTTCGAGCTGTTCGGCGCGCTGATCGACCGGGTGCGTGCCGAGGTCGTGCGCATCCTGATGAACGTGCGCATCCAGTCGGCCGACGAGATCGAACGCACCGAGGAGCGCATCGAGCGCGAGGCCGAGCTGCGCGTCGAGCGCGCCCAGGCGCAGCACCCGGAGCCGGGCGCCGCCGAGCCGGCACTGGCGCCGGCCGACGCGCCCGACCCGGACCCGCTGGCCGCCGCGCTGGCCGGGCCACCCCCCGCCGCCCTGGCGGCCGCGCCGGCGGGCCAGGCCCAGGCCCAACCGTTCCGGCGCTTCAACGAGAAGGTCGGGCGCAACGATCCTTGCCCCTGCGGCAGCGGCAAGAAGTTCAAGCAGTGCCACGGCCGGATCGGCTGACGGGCACTGCCATGGCGGTCAATCTTCCGGTTCCACTGGCCGGCGACCTGGCCCCCGTCGCGGGCGTCGAGCTCGGCTGCGCCGAGGCCGGCATCCGCAAGCCCGGCCGCAAGGACCTGCTGCTGGTACGCATCGATGCCGGCGCCAGCGTCGCCGCGGTGTTCACCGGCAACCGCTACAGCGCCGCACCGGTGCAGGTGGCGCGTGCGCACCTGGCCGCGGCGCACGCCCAGGGCACGCCGATACGCGGCCTGGTCGTCAACACCGGTTGCGCCAACGCCGGCACCGGCGCGCGCGGCCTGGACGATGCGCGCAGCACCTGCAGCGCCGCCGCCGCCGCGCTGGGCTGCGCTGCCGCGCAGGTGCTGCCGTTCTCGACCGGCGTCATCATGGAGCCGCTGCCGCTGGCCCGGCTGCTCGCGGGCCTGCCGCAGGCGCTGCGCGCGCTGGGACCGGACCAGTGGTTGCCGGCGGCGCAGGCCATCATGACCACCGACACCGTTCCCAAGGCCGCGTCGCGCAGCCTCGCCGTCGACGGCCGCGCGCTGACGGTGACGGGGATCGCCAAGGGCTCGGGGATGATCCACCCGGACATGGCGACCATGCTCGGCTTCGTCGCCACCGATGCTCCGATCGCCGCGGAGTTGCTGCAGCGCATGGTGCGGCGCGTGGCCGACCGCAGCTTCAACTGCATCACCGTGGACGGCGATACCTCGACCAACGACGCGTTCGTGCTCATCGCCAGCGGCCGGGCGGCCATGCCGCCGATCGCCTCCGAGCAGGACCCGCGCTGTGCGGCGGTCGAGGAGGCCATCGGCGCGGTCGCGCTCCAGCTCGCGCAGGCGATCGTGCGCGACGGCGAGGGGGCCACCAAGTTCATCGAGATCACGGTCCAGGGCGCGCGCAGCCCCGCCGAGGCCCGCGCGGTGGCCGGGGCGATCGCCCGCTCGCCGCTCGTGAAGACCGCCTTCTTCGCCTCCGATCCCAACCTCGGGCGCATCCTGGCCGCGATCGGCAATGCCGGCGTCGCCGATCTCGACCCCGACCGCGTGCAGCTGTTCCTCGACGCGGTGCCGGTCGCGCGCGACGGGGGTCCCCATCCGCTCTATCGCGAGGAGGACGGCCGCCGCGTCATGCAGCGGGCCGAGATCCTCGTGCGCGCCGAGCTGGGCCGCGGCGACGCGGCGGCCACGGTCTGGACCTGCGACCTCTCGCACGACTACGTGTCGATCAATGCCGACTATCGAAGCTGAGTCCGCCGCCGGGTCCGCACCCGTGCCCGGACCCGATGCGGGCGTGTCGTGAGCACGCCGGTGCCGCTGGAGCAGACCCTGCTGCGGCTGCAGCAGTGGCTCGAGCAATGGCTGCCCCCGGCCGTGGCCGAGCCCGACTGGACCGCGCGCGCGTTCCAGTGGCGCAAGCGGCGCGTGCTCGGCACCGATGTCGCCGGCCTGGTCGCGGTCCACCGCATCGCCCGCATCGAACCCGACGACCTGCTCGGCGTCGATGCGCAGCGCGAGGCCATCCTGCGCAACACCGCGCAGTTCGTGCGCGGGCTTCCCGCCAACAACGTCCTGCTCACCGGCGCGCGCGGTACCGGCAAGTCCTCGCTGGTGCGCTCGTGCCTGGCGCGCTACGGCGAGCAGGGCCTGCGGCTCATCGAGGTCGACAAGTCGGATCTCGTCGACCTGCCGCTGATCGCCGACCGCATCGCGGCACGCCCCGAGCGCTTCATCGTGTTCTGCGACGACCTCTCGTTCGAGCCGGCCGACGCCTCCTACAAGGCGCTCAAGGCGGCGCTGGACGGGTCGATCGCGGCCGGGGCGGCGAACCTGCTCATCTACGCGACCTCGAACCGCCGCCACCTGATGCCCGAGTCCATGCAGGAGAACCTGGAGGCGCACCACGATGCCGCCGGCGACCTGCATCCGGGCGAGACCGCCGAGGAGAAGATCTCGCTGTCGGAACGCTTCGGCGTGTGGCTGTCCTTCTACTCGTTCCGCCAGGACGATTACCTGGCCATCGTCGCGCACTGGCTCGATCGCTACGGCCTCGACGCGGTGGCGGTCGCGGCGGCGCGCGGCGAAGCGCTGCAGTTCGCGCTGCAGCGCGGCTCGCGTTCGGGGCGCGTCGCCGCGCAGTTCGCGCGCGACTACGCCGGCCGGCGGGGCCTGGAGGCGCCTTGAGCGCCGGCGCGCCCGGCGCACCCCGCGCGGTCACCGGGGTCGCGGTGGGCGTGCTGCTGCGGCCCGATGGGGCGGTGCTGATGGCCGAGCGCCCGGCCGGCAAGCCCTACGCCGGATTCTGGGAGTTCCCCGGCGGCAAGATCGAACCCGGCGAGACCGTCGAGCAGGCGCTCGAGCGCGAACTGGGCGAGGAACTGGGCGTGCGCATCGGCGCCTCGTATCCGTGGGTCGTCATGGAGTACGACTATCCCCATGCCTACGTACGGCTGCATTTCCGCCGCGTCTTCGAGTGGCGCGGCACCGCCCACCCGGCCGAGGGGCAACGCCTGCTCTACCTGCAGCCCGGCGCCACGCCGCCGGCGCCGCTGCTGCCCGCCGCCGTGCCCGCCCTGCGCTGGATAGAACTGCCCACGATGACGCTCGCCTCGCCGGGCTGCTGGACGCAGCCGGCGCAGGCCGCGGCCTGGCTCGACGCCGCCCTCGAACGCGGCGCGCGCCAGCTCACCTGGCACGAACCGGCCCTGGAGGGCGCCGCGCTGCACGAGGCCCTGCAGCACGCCTGCGCCGCGGCCCGGGCCTACGGCGCGCGCGTCCTCGTGGACAGCCGCGACCTCGCGCGCGCCGCCGTGCCGGCGCTTGCCGCGGACGCCGGGTGCTTGCTGGGCAGCGCCGCGCTGCGCGCGGCCGGCGCGCGCCCGGCCCATGCCTGGGTCGGCGCCGGCGTGCGCGATCGCAACGACCTCGAACGCGCCGCGGCGCTGGCCTGCGATTTTGCGATCATCGAGCCCGGCGCGCCGGACGGCGGGGCCGGCGATGCGCGCTGGGACCGCATCGGCGCACTGTGCCGTGCGGCGCCGCTGCCCGTGTATGCGCCCGTGGCGCCGGGCGCGCAGGCGCTGCAGCAGGCATGGCGGTGCGGGGCCCACGGCCTGGCGCTGGCGCGCCTGGACTGAACCGCCGGGCTAGAACGCGCAGAGCGAAAGGGCGAAGTCCACGTCGCGCTCGAGTGCGCGCGGCTTGAGGTCGCGGTCGGTGCGCGTGAAGCGGATCCAGAGCATGTACTTGTTGGCGCTGATCTCCGGGATCGCCTGCAGCTCCTGGACCACGCGCACCTGGAGCAGGGCATGCGACTTGCCCTGCAGCATCTGCTGGAAGCAGCCCATCACCGCCGTGTGCTGCGAGTGGTGCGCGCCCTCGCGCAGCAGCCGCAGCACGATGGCCAGCGCCGAATGGAACGGCGCCAGCGGGCGCACCCAGAAGGCCAGGTCCTCGGCGCGCGCCGCCTCGCTGCGCGTCAGCCAGGCGTGGTAGGAGGGCAGGTCGAATTCGCAGGTGCCGCCGGGGATGATGGAGCGCCCGCGCACGCTCATCAGCCACTCGTTGTCGCGCAGGTGCTGGCCGGCCTTGCCGGACGCGGCGCTCAGGGCCGCCTGGGTGGCGTCGATCTCGGCCAGGATATGCAGCAGCGCGTCCTGCGCCACCTGCGGGTTGTCGCGCAGGCCCAGCAGCGATTGCCGGTGCCGTTCGAGTTCCTGCAGCAGCTCGCCCTTGAGGTCGGAGCGCGAGGTGACCTCGACGATCTCGAACAGCGTCAGCAGCGCGGTGTGATGGCAGTACGGGTGGGGCTGGGCACAGAAGAACTCGAGCTTGTCGAACAGGTCCTCGAGCCGCAGCAGCGTACGCACCCGTTCGTTGAACGGGTACTCGTAGAGGATGGCTTGCGGCGCGTCGGCGGACATCACCCGCAGCAAGATATCACAAGGGCTCTGCGGGGCAGTAATGCGACCAGAGCCGGTCGACGCGGTGCCACAGCGCGTCGCGGCTTCCGGCGTTGACGATGACGTCGTCGGCCAGGTCCAGGCGCGCGCCGCGCGTGGCCTGCGCCGCCATCAGCGCGCGTATCTGCCCGGCCGGCATCGCCGCGCGCGCCAGCGCCAGCGCCAGCTGGCGCTCGGGCGCGCAATCGACCACCAGTATGCGGTCCAGGGCCAGCGCGCGGCGCACGTCCTCGGCCTCGGCCAGCAGCGGCACGTCGAGGACCACGAGCGGAAACCGCGTTTCGTGCTGCGCGGCCAGCTCGATGCAGCGGGCGCGGATGCGCGGGTGCAGGATCGCCTCGAGGCGCTTGCGCTCGGCCGGATCGGCCAGCACGCGCGCGCGCATCGCGCCGCGGTCCATCGCGCCCTGCGCGTCGATGGCCGCGTCGCCGAACGCCGCGCGCAACGCGGCGATCGCCGCGCCGCCGGCGCCGGTCAACTCGCGTGCGATGGCGTCGCTGTCGATGACGGCCGCACCGTGCTCGGCGAAGCGGCTGGCGACGGTCGACTTGCCGCTGCCGATGCCGCCCGTGATGCCGATGCGCGCCGCCTTGCCCATGAGCGGGCTAGCCCAGGCCCACCGCGTGCATCGCCGCGGTGATGTCGCGTCCGTACAGCAGCGTGCCGAAGCCGGCGATGGCCAGGTAGGGCCCGAACGGGATCGGCACGTGCCGGCCGCGGCGCGCCAGCAGGATCAGGGCGATGCCCAGGATCGCGCCCGCGAGCGAGGACAGCAGCACGATGGGCAGCAGCATCTTCCAGCCCATCCACGCGCCCAGCGCGGCGAGCAGCTTGAAGTCGCCGTAGCCCATGCCCTCGCGCCCGGTAGCCAGCTTGAAGCCCCAGTAGACGAGCCACAGGATGCCGTAGCCGGCGCAGGCGCCGGTCACCGCATCGGCCAGCGGGGCGAAGGTACCGTCCAGGTTGACCAGCAGGCCCATCCAGATCAGCGGCAGCGTCATGCTGTCGGGCAGCAGCGTCGTATCGGCATCGATGAAGCTCAGGGCGATCAGGTACCAGAGCAGCAGCAGCGCCGCCGCCGCGGCCAGTCCCCAGCCGAAGTGCAGGGCGACCCAGGCCGACAGGACGCCGGTCAGGGCCTCGACGGCCGGATAGCGTGCGCTGATGGGCGTGGCGCATCCGGCACAGCGGCCGCGCAGCGCGAGATAGGAGAGCACGGGGATGTTGTGCAGCGGCCGTATCGGGGCCGAGCAGGACGGGCAGCGCGAGCGCGGCACCACGAGGTTATAGGGCGGCGCCGGCTCGGGGACCCGGCCCTCGAACTCGGCCGCCTGCGCCGCCCACTGCGCTTCCATCATCCGGGGCAGGCGATGGATGACGACGTTGAGGAACGAGCCCACCATCAGCCCCAGCAGCCCCGCCAGCAGCGCCAGGGCGGGGTCGGGTATCGGCGCCGGCATCAGCCCGTACGGCCGCGGCGCGCCGGTCGCGCCCGCCCCGGCTGCAGCGACACTAGACGACCTGTCCCAGCTTGAAGATCGGCAGGTAGATCGCCACGACGATGCTGCCGATGATGCCGCCCAGCATGACCATGATCATCGGCTCGAGCATGCTCGACAGCGCGTCGACGGTGTCGTCGACCTCGCGCTCGAAGTAATCGGCCACCTTGTTGAGCATCGAATCGAGCGCGCCGGCCTCCTCGCCGATGGAGGTCATCTGCACGGCCATGTTGGGGAAGACGCCCGAGTTCTGCATCGCCTGGGCCAGCGTGGTGCCGATGTTCACCTCGCCCTGGATCTGCCGCGTCGCTTCCTTGTACACCGCGTTGCCGGCGGCCGGACCGACCGAGTCGAGCGCCTCGACCAGCGGTACGCCGGCGGCGAAGGTGGTCGACAGGGTGCGCGTCCAGCGGGCGATCGCCGCCTTCTGCAGCAGCGGCCCGATGACCGGGGGCTTGAGCAGGATGCGGTCCACCGCGATCTGCATCCGGGGCGAGCGCCGCCACGACTGGTAGAAGAAATAGCCCGCCGCCAGCGGCACGAACAGCAGGATGTACCAGTACTTGAGCGTGAAGTCGGATATCGCGATGACGATCAGCGTGGGCGCGGGCAGGTCGGCCCCGAAGCTCGTGAAGACCTGCTTGAACGACGGGATGACGAACACCATGATGATGGCCGTGACGAGGATGGCGACGAAGACGATCATGATCGGGTAGAACAGTGCCTTCTTGATCTTGCCCTTGATGGCGATCGTCTTTTCCTGGTACGTGGCCAGCCGATCGAGCAGGGTCTCCAGGATGCCGGCCTGCTCGCCGGCGGCGACCAGGTTGCAGAACAGCGCGTCGAAGTAGATCGGGTACTTGCGAAACGCCTGGTTCAGGCTGGTGCCGGTCTCGACGTCGCTGCGGATGTCGCCCAGCAGGCGCGCCAGCGACGGATTGGCGTTGCCGCGGCCGACGATGTCGAAGCACTGCAGCAGCGGCACGCCCGCCTTGAGCATGGTCGAGAGCTGGCGCGTGAACAGCGCCAGGTCCTTGCCGGTGATGCGCTTGCCGCGCGCCAGGGTCTGCTTCTTGATCTTGGTGGCCAGGATGCCGCGGCGGCGCAGCGAAGCGGCGACGACGGACTCTCCGCCGGCGCGCATCTCGCCCTTGACCGTGCGGCCGGCCTTGTCGCGGCCTTCCCACTGGTACATCGCCTCGCGCACCGCATCCCGGGGGCGCGCAACCGCTGTCGCTGTAGCCATGCTTAGCCTCTGTTCGCCGACCGGGGGCCGGTCATTCGTTGGTACATCCGAGCACCTCGTCGACCGTCGTCACGCCCTGCTTGACCTTGAACAGGCCCGAGCGCCGCAGGTCGCGCACCCCTTCGAGCTGGGCCTGCTTGGCGATATCCATCGCGCTGCCGTTCTTCAGGATCAGGTGCTGCAGCGCCTCGGTGATGGGCATGACCTCGTAGATGCCGGTGCGGCCCTTGTAGCCGCTGCCCTTGCAGCGGTCGCAGCCGACCGCGCGGAACGGCGTCCAGGAGCCGTCGAGGTCCGACTCGAGGAAGCCGGCCAGCAGCAGGGCGTCCTTGTCCAGGGCCGCGGGCTGCTTGCAGGTGCACAGCTTGCGCGCGAGGCGCTGGGCCGTGATCAGGTTGATCGACGAGGCGATGTTGAAGCCCGGCACGCCCATGTTGGCCAGCCGGGTCAGCGTCGAGGGCGCGTCGTTGGTGTGCAGCGTCGACATGACCATGTGGCCCGTCTGCGCGGCCTTGATCGCGATGTCCGCGGTCTCGAGATCGCGGATCTCGCCGACCATGATGATGTCCGGGTCCTGGCGCAGGAACGCGCGCATCGCATTGGCGAAGTTGAGCCCGGCCTTCTCGTTGACGTTGACCTGGTTGATGCCGGCCAGCTGGATTTCCGCCGGATCCTCGGCGGTCGAGATGTTGACCCCGGGCTGGTTGAGTATGTTGAGGCAGGTGTACAGCGAGACGGTCTTGCCGCTGCCCGTCGGCCCGGTCACCAGGACCATGCCGTAGGGGCGCTGGATGGCGTTGAGCAGCAGTTCCTTCTGGTCCGGGTCGTAGCCCAGCGCATCGATGCCCAGCTTGGCCTGCGAGGCGTCCAGGATACGCATCACGACCTTCTCGCCGTACAGGGTCGGCAGCGTGCTGACCCGGAAGTCGATCGCGCGCTGGCCGCCCAGCGCCAGCTTCATGCGCCCGTCCTGCGGCACGCGCCGCTCGGAGATGTCCAGGCGCGAGACCACCTTGATGCGCGAGATCAGCCGCTCGCGTATGGCCAGCGGCGGCTGGGCCACCTCGCGCAGCACGCCGTCGACGCGAAAGCGCACGCGGTAGAACTTCTCGTAGGGTTCGAAGTGCAGGTCCGAAGCGCCCTCGCCGATGGCGTCAAGCAGCAGTTTCTGCAGGAAGCGCACGACCGGGGCGTCGTCGACCTCGGCCGTGGTGGCGTCGTCCGACTCCTGCTCCGGGTTCTCCGCCATCAGGTCTTCGAAGCTCACGTCGTCGTCGATGAGCTTCTCGAGCGACTTGGACGCCGACTGGGTGGAGGCCTCGATCAGCGCCAGCAGCTTGTCGTGCTCGACCACGACCACGTCGAGCACGAGCTGGGTCTGGAACTTGACCTGGTCCAGCGCCTGGGCGTTGGTCGGATCGGAAACGGCGACGGCCAGGCGGTTGCCACGCTTGCGCAGCGCCAGCACGCGCAGCGAGGTCACCAGCTTGCGGTCTATCGTGTCCTTGGCCAGGCCGTCGAGGTCGATGGCCGAGAGGTCGAGCAGCGGGTGGCCGAAGGTCTCGGCGGCGAAGCGCGCGACCGAGGAGGCGGTCAGGCCGATGGAATCGCCCACCGCCACCAGTTCGTCGATGAACAGCGAGTTGCCCTGCACCGCCTTGCGGGCCAGGGTCTCGGCGCGGTCGGGGCGCAGCTTCCCTTGCTGCACGAGAGCGCGCGCAAGCCCCGTCAGGGCGCTCGATGCCGAGGTGCTCGATTGGGTGGCTGCGGACATGGTTGCCTTGGAGGTTCAGAGCGCAAGTTATAGCGTCGAACGGCCGGAACGATACGCAGAGCTGGGGCCCTTACGCCGGCAAATTACCCTAGCATTATCGCTCAACTGCGGGCCGCCACACCGGGCCGGAGCGGGCTTGCGGACCCCGGAATTGACCGGCGATCGCCATGCAATTCGGGCCGCTCACGGCGGGCGCTGCGCTCGCCTTGCGCGCCGGCACGGGGCCAACGCTAGCGCCCCTCGGCGCGGGTGGACATCGCCGGAACGCGGATCAGCCGTACGCTGCGCACGGCCTGGTCGAGGATCTGCACGATCTCCACGTTGCAGCCCGGCAGGGGCAGGCAGCACGGGCCGTCCGGTATCTGCTCGAGCCGCTCGAGCAGCAGTCCGTTCAGGGTCTTGGGCCCGTCGACCGGCAGGCTCAGGGCCAGGCGGCGGTTGAGCTGGCGCAGCGAGGCCGTTCCGTCGACGATGACCTGGCCGTTCTCGCCCCAGCGCAGCGAGCTGGCGCCGGTGCCGGGCACCTGCGTCGTGAACTCGCCGACGATCTCCTCGACGATGTCGTCCACCGTCACCAGCCCCAGCAGGTCGCCGTATTCGTCGACCACCAGTCCCAGGCGCTGGCGGTTCTCCTGGAACATCTGCAACTGCTGCAGCAGCGAGGTTCCGGTCGGGATCCAGTAGGGCTCGGCCAGCAGCGCCCGCATCGCCTCGACCTCGGGCTGGCCCTCCGCCAGCAGCGGCAGCAGCTTGCGCACGTGCAGGATCCCCAGCACCCGGCTGATGTCACCCTCGTAGACGGGCAGCTTGTTGTGGTAGCACGTGGTGAGCTGTTCCATCACGGCCTCGAACGGCCGCTCCAGGTCGATCCCCTCGATGCTGGCGCGGGGTGTCATCACGTCATCGACGCTCAGGGCCTCCATGTCGAACACGTTGAGCAGCATGCTGCGGTGCTTGACCGGGATGAAGCTCGACCCTTCGAGCACCAGGGAGCGCAGTTCCTCGGGGGAGAGCCGTTGCGCCTCCATGCCGTCCCGGTGGCGCGGGATGCCCAGCACGCGCAGGATGACCTGGACGAAGAGGTTGACGAACCATACGGCCGGCGTCGCGAGCCAGAGGATCGGGCGCAGCACGAAGCTCGATGCCAGCGCGATCGGTTCCGGGTAGGTGGCACCGATGATCTTGGGCGTGATCTCCGAGAACACCAGGATCAGGAAGGCGATCAGCACCGTGGCCGCGGCCAGCCCCCACTTCTGGGCCCCGAGGTCGTAGATCGACAGGGCGGCCACGAGCGAGGTGGCCGCGGTATTGGCCAGGTTGTTGCCGATCAGGATGACGCTGAGCAGGCGGTCGGTGCGGTCCAGCAGCGTCTGGGTGCGGCGCGCCGCCACGTTGCCCTGGCGCACGAGATGGCGCAGCCGCAGTCGATTGATCGCCATCATGGCCGTCTCGGCGATCGAGAAAAAGCCCGAAAGCAGCAGCAGGACGGCGAGCGCGAGGACGTGCGCCCACATAGGAACACTAGCCATTGCCCGGATCGTAGCGGCTAGGCCACGGCGGCGCCAGGGGCAGCAACGGTGGTGGGGAGGGGAAGGGACCGCCGGTGCTTCGCGGGCGCTGCGGCATCAGCGCCGCGCCACCGCGCAGGTCTGGTCGGGGTGAGAGGATTCGAACCTCCGACTCCTGCGTCCCGAACGCAGTACTCTACCAGACTGAGCTACACCCCGATGATTCACGCCGCGCCGCTGCCGCGGACGGCGCCGCGGGCGGTCTTGCCGCCGATCAGCGGTCGCGACGCATCGCAAAGAACGTCAATTCTAGCAGACGCTCGCGAAATTCCGACGGCGGCAGCGAAGCCACCGCGGCCGCGGCGGCTTCCGATTGGGCCCGCGCGCACTGGCGCGCATAGTCGATCGAACCGTGTTCGTGCACGATCTGCGCGATCTGCGTGAAGTCGCCGCGCCCGTCGCGGATCGCGGCCTCGACTTGCGAGCGCTGGCCCGGCGTGGCGGCCCGCAGCGCGTGGATGACGGGCAAGGTGGCTTTTCCTTCGCGCAGGTCATCGCCCACGCGCTTGCCGATGTTCTGGGCGCTGCCGTCGTAGTCGAGCACGTCGTCGATGATCTGGAACGCGGTGCCGATCGAGGCGCCGTAGCGGGCGCAGGCCTCCTCGAGCGGCGCATCGGCGCCGGCCAGCACGGCGCCGATGCGCGCGGCCGCCTCGAACAGCGTCGCCGTCTTGCGCTCCACCACGCCCAGGTAGCGCGTCTCGTCGACCGTCGGGTCGTGGATGTTGAGCAGTTGCAGCACCTCGCCCTCGGCGATGCGGTTCGTGGCGTCGGCCAGGATCTGCATCACGCGCATGTTGCCGGCCTCCACCATCATCTGGAACGCACGCGAGTAGAGAAAGTCGCCGACCAGCACGCTGGCGGCGTTGCCGAACTCCGCGTTGCTGGTCGGCCGGCCGCGGCGCAGGTCGGATTCGTCGACGACGTCGTCGTGCAGCAGGGTGGCGGTGTGTATGAATTCGATCACGGCCGCGAGCAGCACATGGTTGCGGCCGCGGTAGCCCAGCGCGCGCGCCATCAGCAGGACGATCGCCGGGCGCAGGCGCTTGCCGCCCGCGCCGACGATGTAGTCGGCGATCGAGCCGATCAGGGCGACGTCCGAGCTCAGGCGCTGGCGGATGGTGGCGTCGACCGCCAGCATTTCCCCCGCGACCGGCGCGAGGAGGTCGGTCAGGGGCGCGGCGACAGCGCCGGCGCCGGCGCGGGTGGCCGGGGGCGTCGGGGAGGGGATGGTCTGCACGGCAAGGGACTTTGGTGGCTGCCGATTATAGGAGGCGCCCGGCAAGGGCGTGGCCGATCCCAGCGCCGGGCAGGGGCAAAACCCCCCCGGATTGACGTCCAGGAGCGGAAACTGCGATAATCCAAGGCTTTCCGCCTTACCGGCCGTGGCTTGGCCGCGAGGCCCATGAGGACAGCCGACGGTTCGTGGCGGCGCGCGGCGCCGCCCTCCTGCCCGTCGTTGCGCGCGCATCGCCGATGCGCATCAGTGAGGAATGTACGATGTTTGCGGTGATCAAGACGGGCGGCAAGCAGTATCGGGTGAACGCGGGCGACCGGCTCAAGGTGGAGACCCTGCCCACCGACGTCGGCCAGCAGGTGACCCTCCCGGAGGTCCTGGCGATCGGCGACGGCGGCTCGGTGCGCGTGGGCGCGCCCCTGCTCAGCGGTGCCGCGGTGGTGGCCACGGTGCTGGCCCATGGCCGGCACGAC
>Ga0116231_10002583_pt1 | contig 37861 bp, 27 predicted proteins | sample S1TSphgellanicum_2_FD_89695 | JGI IMG/M metagenome (GOLD analysis project Ga0116231, IMG submission 89695) | Host-associated microbial communities from peat moss isolated from Minnesota, USA - S1T2_Fd - Sphagnum magellanicum MG | ecosystem: Host-associated > Plants > Peat moss > Unclassified...
AAGAAATGAAGCGGGCATCAAAAAAAAAAAAAAAAACAAACACCCCCCCCCCCCCCCAAAAAAAAAAAAAAACTTCTCTCATGAGTACATATTGACAAATCTCCATACTTGCAATTGATGAAACCAGGACAAAGCAAACAAAACACTTTTCCTTGGATCCAAGAAAAAAACGCATTAGGAGGGAAAAACAAGAATAGAAGGGAGAAGTCAATTGGAAAACCTTACCAGGATGTTTACAGTTTCCACTGCTGTAGTTCTTCCAGCAGCAAGGAAAACTTCCTTAGGCTGAGGCAAATGAGTCAGTCCAGCTGTGCCTGGGGGAACATCAGAGCCTGGTACAAACCTCCGTAACTTGCACAATTTGTGATTGTTCGCTTCCTCCAACTCCATTATCTTGCCCAACCAGTCACCAGACCCCTTGGAATGGCAGCGCACACAGTCATATTGTTCATATTGCTCCCCCATTAAGGAAAAAGACCTGTACTGGTGATCCTCATCAACCACTTTCACTCCCCACTTGAACGCACATTCCTTGCTGGCTTCTTTATGGCCAGTACTCTCCTCCTTTTTTACAGCTGACATTTTGCCTGCTCTTCCAGATGGGTGATTCCCCAAAACCATGACAAGGGAGGACCAGTCAGGTCTAGGGCACACACAGATAGGACTTTACAGAAGGGAAAAGGACCTGCACTGTCCATTACAGAGAAAGGAAGAAATAATTAACCACAGGTGCTGCATGGGGTGGGAGGAGAGCATACAAACATAACAACAAACATGCGTGGGGCATAACAGAAGAATGTAGATCCAAGAACACCATCATCACCAGGCATTGACACAGAAGAAATGGAAACATAAGAAGCTCTGCTATCAACAGATTCAACAACACTCCTTAATGCAATTCACAGTATTATATTCTCTTCTAATTCACCTTGCAAGAGTTCTTAAGCTCTTGTCAAAATTGGGACCCTGTTTGTTTATCGCTGACAACACTGAAGGATGGATCGTAAGAAAAAACCCCATGTTTGGTAAGGAAAACAATTGGATATGGTGGACTGTATGTACCAGACCTCGTTTGCATATATGTTAAGGTTTCCGCACGAAACCAGAAGCCGGAACAAAGTTGCCGTGCTTGCAGTAAGTTTTGAATTCTGGAGATGTGATGCTTCCTGGAGGAAATGCCGGCCGAAAAGCAAGCGGAGATGGAGCTCCCGTGCTTGCAGAAAGCTTGGAATTCCGGAGATGTGATTCTTCCTGGAGGAAATGCCGGCCGAAAAACAAGCGGAGATGGAGTTCCCGTGCTTGCAGAAGCTTGGAATTCCGGAGATGTGATTCTTCCTGGAGGAAATGCAGGCCGAAAAACAAGCGGAGATGGAGCTCCCGTGCTTGCAGAAAGCTTGGAATTCCGGAGATGTGATTTTTCCTGGAGGAAATGCCGGCCGAAAAACAAGCGGAGATGGAGCTCCCGTGCTTGCAGAAGCTTGGAATTCCGGAGATGTGATTCTTCCTGGAGGAAATGCAGGCCGAAAAACAAGCGGAGATGGAGCTCCCGTGCTTGCACAAAGCTCGGAATTCCGGAGCTGTGATTCTTCCTGGAGGAAATGCCGGCCGGAAAGCAAGCGACGATGGAACTCCCGTGCTTGCAGAAAGCTCGGAATTCTGTAGATGTGATTCTTCCTGGAAGAAATGCCGGCCGAAAAGCAAGCGACGATTTAGTTCCCGAGCAGCAAGCTCGGAATTCCGGAGATGGGATACCTCTTGGGGCAAATGCCGGGCGAAAAGAAGGCGAAGATGAAGTTTGCTCGCCGAGGAGACGCACCTCGAACTTGCTCTTGACCCCGCGAGCAGAAAGCAAACAAGCAAGCTGAGGCAAGTAAAAAACAAAAAATCGGCTCCCCGGGACGCCCTGAACAACAATTATGCAAAACAATAAACACGATAAAGCACGCCCGGGTACTCAAGGAAAGGATTTCCAAGAAAACAGCAATGGCGACGGAGCTTGCCGAAGAGATTTGAAGAGCGAGCTTCGTAGCTTCAAAAAAGTAACCGAAGAAGAAGAAAAAGAAGAAGAAGAAGCGCTTCACGTCTTAGGGTTTAGAGGCAAGGGCTCTTGGGAAGCTGGCCAGCCCGTCTGCCCGCGGTCAGTCGGAAAAGCATCATGTCGATATGCCCGCACTAAAAAATTTGCGCCCCGCCTTTTTTTTTTTCTTTAAATTTTTGCAAAAGAGCTTATTTTTCACTTTAATACTTAATACCTTTCTATTACCTTGAGAGCTTCAACACTAAATGATATTATTTTCAGAAATGATGAAATTTCCAAAAAACAATTAAATCTTCAAATAACAAACAAACATTTGTGAAGGAAAATATTGAAATTTTTGAGAATATTCTCACCATTGGGCAATCCATGTTTTGAAATGCCCCAAAAAAATTTCAAATTTTTTTTAAGGCCCTCCAACATGGGCTTTTATACTAAATCTTCAAGTTTCAACACAAGCCAAAATACCATCTTTCGAAAATCCTCATATAAAAATAGACCTATTATTTATTACCTAGGGGCCAAAATCCCTTAAACTACTACTACCTTACCCTAAGCTTAGTTTCATCATTATATAATTTTTAAAATAGTGAAATGAAAATTTGTGAAAAATGAGAAAATTATATAATTTCAAAAAAAAAAATTAAACTTTCATTTTTTGAAAAATAATAATTACTCATTTTCTCAATGTGGAAACTGACCCTAGGCTACGGTATATACTCTATAATGAATCTAAACACAATAATATCCTTGTGCAAAATAGCCTTGTGCAATTTTTTTTTTTTTTTGGAATAAACTCCCGGGCAGGCATTGCGGTTTGTGAAAAAAACCCTTGCACACTGTGTGGGTTAGTACAGTGGCCCCCTCGTAGTCATTTGGCGGGAAATTAAGAAACTGGCCTACCTGGGTAACAACGAACAACGGCCCCACAGAAGGGCCTTACCAGGGGCTCCACTCTGAGGCCCACTTTAGATGGGGCCCAAGGACCGAATTCTTAGGAACCAATTAGGACTCATTTAAAAGGCCGTGGGTCCAATTTATGGCTCTCAGCCAATAGGATTGTTCTATCTCATTGGACCCTCACCCTAAAGGCCATGGGTCCAATTTTATGGCTCTCAGCCAATAGGATTGTTCTATTTCATTGGGACCCGAGAAGAGCTTGTACCTGCATGTAAAGTGACCCCTTAGTTCATAGGGTGTGTAATGCATTGCTTTTCCCTTTAGAGAGAAAGCTACAAAAGAATGAATACCTCTCCTAAAGTTCGATAAAACAAATATATAAAATTATTTATAGACTTGCTGAAATTTTGAGAAAATATTTTTTTTGTCAAAGAATTGATTTGTGAAGAAGAAAAATGAAGCATCTTTTGAAATATTTGGGAATATTTTACTTATCAAAATGGAATTTTCCAAATTTAAGTAATTATTCAATAGAAACCGGACAAACCCACAGCTAACCACCCCTCAAACCAAACCCGTTATTCCTTAGGGATGACATCTTCCCTTGGTTAGGCTACTAAACCCATCCTCCTCCCTGGGGGAAGAGAATGTTCAAGCTGACATTTATTTTTAAAATTTTCCTTTGTTCCCAACATGTTCCCTTCAAGTTCCCAATGGGTTCCCATCAAGTTCCCTATATTGTTGGAGGAGTTGAAGATTACTTAACAATTTTGGTGGACATTTGATTCCAAGTGCACCTTGAGATGATTTAAAGATTTTGCAAGAAATTCACATTCTTGAAACAAATTAGTGGCTTAAGCAAGCAAGTGTGGCTCATGATTGAGTGTATGCATTCCTTTTTTAAAATATTTTTAAATATTTTCATTTGGTAAGTTAAAAAAACATCCAAAAAGTTGACAAGATGTTGCAAAATATTATAACATAAAGATATGTTTAAAGAATTTCTCTTAAAACGATGTCATATTTTAAGAATTTTCTCGAAAATAAAAGTCTTTATAAATTTTTGAACCATTGGTTACAATGTTTAAAAAATGATTTTAGATATTTTATTTTTATTGAATTCATTCCAAATTATATCATATGTTTTTATATCATATTAAAAACATTGTCAGAGTGATTTTAAATGACAATTGTTGACAATAAAATATGAAAACTTAAGCATTGGTTAAAAGTGTTTTGGCTCTTATTATTGTGATTGCACCCTTAGTATAATTAAATGATAATTGACATGCACTACTAACATCATTCAAAATCAAGCTAAAAACTCAAAAAAAATGTTTCTCTTTCCTAAGGCCTTCATGATGAATAATATGTGTTGTTATATATGAATTTGAACAAGGGCAAAAAGTCGACCCAATCATTTTGATGGTCCTTTTACATATGTTCAAATGTAAATGAATAAGTCATGTTATATATTTTGGCCAATTGTTGGTCACCATCTTTAGACAAACATCAAAAGCATTTCCTAGAACAAAAAACCTAAAAAATAATATTTTTAAAGTTTCCTAAAATGTTCTTATGTTCAAGACCTCACTTGTTACATTTTTTTAAATTTTGATTTAGGAAATGTTTAAAACACCAAAACAAGTTCAACTCTTAATCAACATATGTCATTAGAATATATGAAGGAATGTCATTATTTGATGATCTAAACAAAATACCTTAGGTACCAAATTTAGGAAAATTAGTTTTGAAACCAAACTCCTTTAGAAAATAAAATGGTATGACATTCCTCGTGGGTAGATTAAATCATATTTCCACCCAAATTAATTTTACCTTACCTAGGCAATTTCATAATTGCCTAATGCTACAATATTACAATAGGACTATAGTAAGCCTATTGTTCACCCTATTCATAGATTCCACATTTTGGCAATGTTTCCATTCTCTTACCAAACAACAAATCAACAAGATTTTTTCACCTTTGACACCATTTGACAAATCTATGACTTGTGCATCATTTCCTTGGAAGTAACTTCAACACCCAACGTTATTGAAATATGCAAATAAATTATACTCACAAATCAAAATGAAATTTACATATACAAAAATCCAAGCCTAAACAAATAATGATTTTTTAAAAAAAGAAAAAATGACATCAATCATGCCTTTTGTTATTAAGTGTGTTGTAGAATCTCATAATATGAAAAATAAAATTCTAAAATCAATGTCACTATCATGAAAACTAAAACAACCAAATAAGTATGTTGGTGTACAATAGGTACAACCAACTTTATGAAAATAGGTTCAAACCTAAATCCAACCATACGCACACAAAATTATTTAAAATAAGGCCACAAAATGCATAAGAAAATACTCAAAAAACATTTTATGAAAAGGTTGGAAACATGAAACAAAATAAATTATAAGGCTATAACATAAGATCATATCGTAACTTACATCGATATTTTGTTAAATCAATTAAGCATACTTAAAGGACATTATGTATATTAAATGTGTGCGTTTGGAGGCCTAATATACCGTGTGATTCTTAATATGTTTTGAAATTTGAAGTTGGGCAACTAATTTCATATGTTTCAACCAAGCATAAAAAAAAAGGAAACGGTCCAAAACTTCCATCACTTATTACTTCATGTGATGAACAAGTTTTTTCAACTTTTGATTAAAAAAAAAACAAAAACCTTTGAATTCACCAAGATTTCAAGACAACCACAAATGGAAGGTCTTGGTGAAGGTCATGGTATGTAAAAATAATGAAGTGCAAGGCATGTTTAAAGAATCAATGTTTCAACTTTGGTTCAAAACATAAATAGTGACAATTGGAGATAAAACTTTCACTATTACTTCACAAATTGCCCAGATCCTTGAAGAAGGTATATAGCTTGGTTTTATTGCACTTTATTAATTATAATATAAAATAATAACACTTTGAAATGTCAATGCATCTTCAAATATTAAAACTCAACTTACAAACTTGCAGCCTTGGAAAGTGAAAATCCATTATATCCATGGCACAAAAACAAGATGCAATTATAAAACAAGTGGTTTTATGACGAAAGGCTTTATCTTTTATTAAAAATAAAAAAGGTTAAAATGACATTAGATGAATAGAAATAATATTGGTCTAAGATGATATGTGTTTTGTATGATCACTATAATATTTCGATTATCAATTTTAAAGTAAAAATTTACCATTTCTAGCCAAAGTTTTCCTTTTCAAATTTGCAAAGTAACTACGTTGGTGATCTCCCAGAATAGGACTTACCAAAATTTCGCCAAAAGGTGAAAAAAGGAAGTAAATTTTTTTGGGTTTCCCTTTATAAAATCGCAACTTGTTGGAGCTTATTGTGTAAATATGGTGACATTAGACCTTTTTGTCCTCATGATGTGGCAATGCTTCGAATTGAAATTCTATTGGACTTTTTGAACTTTTTATATTTTTGTCAGAGTTTGTTACATGCCTACTACAATTGCATATTTTGGTAAATCTTTTTTCATCTTTGCCATATTTTGCCATCTTTTTCCATCTTTCCCATATGACTATGCCACAAGATGTTTTGTCTTTTATAAAATAAAAAATTTAAATGTGTCTAGTAATTTGAATGTTATATAAATTGGTTTGTGAAAATCTAATCAATATGCTTCTGAAACACCTAATTTGCATTCATTCCCTGGCACATTTGACCATATATGGTTTAATTGTGATCCAACTTTTGTTGTGATATTTTTGAATTGGGATTTTAATTCGAGTTTATTCATAAAATCTATTGATTGTTGTGTATTGTTCTCATGATTGTTATCATTTAAAATGTCAATATTAAAATTTCCTAAGATAATGAGTGGGCAATCATTTGGGGACTTTTGAATCAACATTTCTAATGTGTTGAGGAACATGGAAATGAAAGAAAAATGACTTCTATAAACACATATTATATGAATTGCTCTTTGAATTCTTATGTTAAATGTAGTTGATATATATTCCAATCCATTACATGTTTTGTAATAAGAATGTAAAAGCATTTGTGCATTGTACATCATTATCAAACCATGACCATCATAAATTGAAATGTATGAATATTTTGATGTATTTATGAAATTATGTACATCATTTGATGATCGTATTCTAGTTTCCAATATGCATAGAATATGTGATACTTATAGGTTGTGGTCATGATTTATATCTTGGTGATGTTGTTGTAAAGAATTTGTATTGAGGGCTTGTATAATAACATGTGAATGATAAAAGTTTTTCAATCAAGGAACAAAAGTTATTCAATTTGCAAAAAAAATTAATCTATTCATTTATTCAACTACACATTAATCAATGTGAAAGTTTTGATGTTGGAGTGGAGTTGACAAGTATAATCATTCTTTTGTTCAAATGCGAAAAAAAATAGTATATGATAATCCATTTTTTTTACGTTAATAGGATTAAAAGCTAAATCATCTAATGAAAATCCTTGTGATGGATGATTTTTTTTTGTTGTTGCCAATTGAATTAGAAGTTGAATTTTGATTATACTATGAAATTGATTTTTGCCAATTCTTATGTCTTTGATAATTGGTTCAATTGGTGTCCAATTTGGTTGAATATTATCTATATAAAGGTGGGTAGATTTTTCTCTAGCTCATACTCCTATTTTTTGATTTGGGAACAATATCCTAACTATGGTTTTGTTATGATAAGATATTGATGTTTTGAATACACCATTAGCTCCATTAATAAGGCCATCATATGTTGCATGATTTCTAGCACATAATTCAACTACCATATCTTGTTTGATGTGAATTGTAGTATGTAAGCTTATAGTTTTACTTGGGTCATTTGAAAGTTTATACGATGATGGACATGAATGATGATGAATGTCTATAGCTTCAAAATTGAATGTTGGGCCATATGTGTTGTTCAACACAAATTTATTATGTTTTCGCACTAAAATATTTGTATAAAATAAATGTGGTGTAGTTAAAATGTTTTGTATTTTTCAACAACAATTTGAATTAAAATATTGAATGCCTTCTAAAGTTGTGTGTAGGTATGAAATTTGTTTAAAGTTTTCATAAATTGTGTGTTAGTTTGTTGCATAACTAAAGTTAATTCACAACATTTAACATTTTTTCTAAAAGTTTGGTGCTAATCCATTTGTAGTGTCATTGAAGGAAGAAAAAACCCAACAATCTTTAACAAAAGGTGCTCGATAAAAGTCACCTGACATGATGACATCTAGACCATTGAAAAATTCATTTTGAATATGTTTTTATTGCCTTTAATCGATGGTCTATAACATTAAATATTCTTGCACCTACAAGAGATATTTCATCTATTACAACTAGTTATAATTGTTCATATCAACATGTGAGTCTATTTAAAGAATCTGATGATAAATTTTATAGATTTGCTGATGTTTATTGAACAAGTATGTTCAATGGTGAATGTATTGTTTGACCATGAATATTGAATGCAACTTTATCTATAGATGCCATAAATAATGCTTTAATTTTTGTTAAGGTGGATGATAGGTCTTTATTATATAGTCATAATAAGCCTTGAATTATTAGTTTTAAAGTAAAAATTTTACTAGTTCTAGCACCACCTATATGTATTGGAATATTAAAATACATTTATTTTCTATACATGATATCGTTAAATATTAATCTTTGTTCTTTGTTTAATTATCTAAACATATTTTGATATTGCGATTCATCCATTATCATCAAATTTGATGATCTTGTGAAACCATCATCTTCAAAATTTTGTGTTTTACGATGTAATGTATTACATGATTGAATGATGAAATCATTTTTCAAATCATATTTCTCAATATTTAATGTATTTGTGATGGGAATTACGAGACGTGTGTCACCAATGTCATCATCAATGTCATCATTCCATATGTTTTGTAGATGTGAAGAGTTCAATTATAAATTCATAACATCATATTTTTCATTTGTATGTTTGTTTTGCATGTTATAATTGAATTTGGATTTAATTGTGGATATATTTTCTTTTACTTCACAATATGCATCATGTGAAATAATATGTGTTTTTAACAATGAATTTTTATTTGCAACATTTTGATAATTTATTTTTTCTCATGTTGTAATAGGAGGCAAAGTCTCCTAATGATAAATATTCATATATATTTTGTCAATATGGAAAAGTATTGATAAATTTAAATGTTTGTGATGAATGATATAAAGGAATTGAAAAAACTAAATAAGCAACTAGTTGGGTAGACATATTGTGGAACATTAAGAAAAACATTGCTTAATTTTTGGATTTTAATGTTAATAGTAGTTTTATCTAAAATGCATTTTTCTATTATTGAATGCAATTATAAGGTTATAGATTTATCAATTTTAGTCATGTGTGATGTATAATATGATGCAATTGCATATGGATTTAAAATAAGGTGAATATATGTATTTGCAAACCATAAAAGAATAATGTGTATGCTAAATGCATTAGTTTTAATATTTGATGGTGTTCATTTAAGAAAAATCTATGATTTCATTAATTTGCTTCTTAAGCTTAATATGTATGCTTTTTCATCAAGATGTAATAGATTAAAAAATTCAGAAAATGTAATGTTTTTATCTATTTTAAAATCTCTTAAAATTTCAAAAACTTTTGTTGCTTGTTGTTGCAAATATTTTTGCTAGAAAGTAAGTCTTCTTTTAATTCAAGTGGTTTTAGTATTGTTGTTTTACTTATGGGAGGTAAGGGATAACAGAATTTATAGACAACATGATTTTTTTCTTAAATGTTGAAGTGTGTTCATGTTGTTGTGCATTTTGTAATGTAATTGGCAATAATGATACATTGCATGAAATGTATTTATCAACAAAAATTTTAATTTCTTCAATTGTATTAATTCCATATATTGGTGCATTTTTAATCCATAAAAGGCCATGCTCATGTTCACTACCACAATTTTGAAATTCTATGACAAAAAAGAAATCACACATTTGTCCAAAAATAGATGGGTCTTTGTTGAATAATGTGCAAAACACATGATGTTTCATGGTCATAATATATGGCACATGTTATAGGATCATTGTGTATCAATTATGGTATATGAATAAATTGAAGGTCTTCAATTTTGTTTCAATGATTTTCTTTTTTAGCATGCAAGGTGTGTAGTTACTTTATGAAAAGATCCCACAATCTTTCTTCAGATGTAAAAATTACAAAAAATGTTGGAGAGCCAATTTGTCTTATCATAGCAAATAAAAATTTTCATAAATAATTTTGTGAAGTATGTAGTGCTTCTAAATCATGATATCCTAAGAATGATTTCAAAATCTTATCTAAATTTGGTTTATGTCATATGGATGGAAAGCAAAATGGATGGATGGACTAAAAGGATGGTTAGATGGCTAAATGGTTGGAAGGATGTAAGGTTAGATAGATGGCTAGTTAGATGGCTAGATGGTTGGAAGGGTAGATGGATGGATTTATGGATGGTTAGATGGCTTGATGAATGGGTGGATGGGTGGATGGATGGGTGGATGGATGGTTATCAAGTTGGACATTTTGATGGGTGGAGAGGTGAATAGATGCCTAGGCGGATGGATGGATGGCTAGATAGCAAGATTGATGGGTGGACATTTGAATGACTAGATGGATGGCTAGATGGCTGGATGGTAGATGGTTAGATGAATGGGTGGATGGATAGAAGGCTAAAAATGGATGGATGAAAAAATGCACGGATTGGTTAGATGGCTAGATGGTCCAATAGATGGATGCCTAGATGAATGGGTGGATGGATGGATAGTTGGCTGGATGACCATGAATAAACAAAAAATGTTTCAATGCATGTGACCTTCATGCAAAACCCCAACCCTAACATGAAATCATGATTTTGTAAGTTTTATAATTTTGGATTTTTTTATAATATTGTGTAAGTGTTGAAATGTTGTGAATATTGGAATTTTGTAAATATTGAAAATTTGTAGATATGGAAATATCATGTAAATCCAAAATGTATATGAAATGTAGAATGCATGTGAAGAACCAAAACTTGGATATTTGAATTATAAGTAAATAAAAACTTAGGTATTGGAATTCTAAAAAGACAAAAACTCAATTTAATTCTAAAAACCAAAATTTGTTATGCAAATTCCAAAAAGTGAAAGTTCAACTAATGGAATGTTTCGAAAATCAAAACTACTCTCTTCACAAAATATCAAGACTTTGTTATCTTTGGGTTAAGTTTCTAACCACCAAATTCAAGCTTTTGTTTTGCGTTATTAAGCTCCACATTAACATGAAGATTCGATGAGGATGGAAGAGGAATAGGAAGAAAAGAGGCCACAACCTTAAGGTGTACAAAAAAATCAGCAATTAAACAAGTAGATGATATGGGTTAAGGAACCACTTCTTCGATGTGTTCTTCAAAACCCACAAGTTGAAGAGTAGGAGATAAAAGGAATTTGCCTCATAATTTGGTTTTGATAAGGAGCTGAACTTGTTTTGGACATGGTAGAATAAGAAAATTAGTTTATGACATACACACAACAATTTTTAACCATTTTCCTTCAATGGTAAGAATGATGGGATCTTTGGTTGTTGCAATTGAAGAACATAAGTATCCAACGTTCTTTATGGTTGTTTTCCCATGATAATCATTACAATTGACATCATCATTTGTTGTGGAAACAATAATGTCTAAGGCATGACATTTTGCACATAGTTTTTGAAAAAGAGGGGTTGTTGGATTCAACATGGGCAATACTCCAACAACTTGAAAAAAAAAGGTCAAATTGATTAACCAAACAAATAAATTGTAAAACATAATTTACACAATCTATAGATGGGATGGAGGAAAGTAGTAAGATTGTACCTCTTTCACAAGAGGTTGGTTGCCCATGAACTTGGTGTGTAGCTTAAGCAATTGTGTTTAAACCCCATCATCAATGACTTTGGAAAATATAGTGGAAGGTTGTGCTCGTAGGAATCGATCACCAATTATTGTTGTAATCACATTCATAACCAAAACCATAACACACTTATCGACATTTTTGATCTCTACTAATTAGTCATATTCAATCCTGAATGGATTCCCAAAAGCAAGGACATCTTGATCAAATTCACCTTCACCGTTGGCAACCATAAGTTGCTTTTCATGGCTATTTTCTCCACCACCTTTAACTTCTGTGACAATGATAGTATTGGTGGCATTGGAAAATTTGAACCTATCTCTAAATTCTTGTAGGGAATCTATATGAAAAAATAGAGGAATTAACTCAAGTTGAAATGTTGGAATGGTTGACACAATAATGGTAGACTCTACAGTAATGAGAATTGGCATGTCTCCTTTTTCAAACCCTTGTTGTGATTTGGCCTCAATTTTGAACTTTTCTATTTTGGCATAAAACCCTTTCTAAAACAACTATTCATTTACATGAATGTGAGAGGATTTCACCCTTAAGGTGATCGTGGTCAAACTTGTTGCATCAAGGAACCCACAATAAAAATAGGCATAGCCTGGATCATCTATGAACTTTTTGGCTATTCAATCATAAGTCCCATATCGATTCAAGACTTTACCCTCAAAAGCCACATCTTGGACACCACAATCTAGAGCATTTACACTAACAACACACCTCCCTTTCCGGACAACAATAGTAGATGATGACACCCCTTTTTGGACAATAGTGGCAAATGACAACATTGTAAATATTAATCCAACAAGAAAATCTTACTTCAAGTGGTTGTAGGTCCAATGAACTCCCAAGGGTGGTCAAAGCAAAAGATCCAAACAAAGGGTCACAAGGTGGAAAACAAACAAAATGCACCAAAGAAAGCACATTAAGAAGAGAATAACAACATTAGAGGAGGAAAGAAACAAATGAAAGTTCAAATCATCCAATGGTGGCTAAGGCACAAAGCAAAAGAAGATGGAAAAAAGAAGACGAAAAGACCAAGTAGTAGGTTGGATGTCAAGAATGGTTATGTCAAAGATGACATAAATTGATTGCATAAAAGTATTTATTTATTTATTTATTTAAGGACCATATTGGTAGATTTGGCAAATTTTCAAATTTGATTCAATCCTAACGTTTAAAATTAAGAAAAATAATTTAAAATCCCCTTTTAAGGAATTATCACAGTTTTCTAGGGGAAAAAAGTTATATTTTTTTTATCATCCTATAATTAGATATGAATTTTCAAAATGCCTCATTTTATGGAGTTCAAGATTTGCTCCTTCACATCTACCACTATATTAGATTTTAGGAATAACTTTTTGGAATTTTAAACATCTTCAAATATCTTTTTTTGAATTTTTTATTTCAAAATGTTTTAAAATAAAATCTAGAATCAAATAACCCTTATTTTGTCCCCATTAGGGTTTTTTTTAAAAAATTGGTAGGTCGCAAAATGACAACAAGTGTTAATTTCTAGCTATTTTTAGTTGAAATCGCAATAAAATTTCTGAAACCTATAGCTTTTTATAGTTTTTTGTGTTGCCAAGTTGCAAAAAATTGTCACAAAAAGGAACTAATGTTTTCTTTGAGGTCACATGTGTAAGTTTTGTAATTTTGGGATTTTTCAATAAATTTTACGTTCTTTGCCAAGTAGGGTTTTTTTTTTCAATTTTGTGAAGTAGGTGTGTTTGCGAGCATTTAGGAAAGGGTCTTGGCAACTTTGGCTACATGTCAAAGAGGGTACTCAAAAAGTTTTCAAAACCCTTTATGTATTGGCGACAAATCACATGGGTAAGTTAAATATGGCAAATTTGGAAAAAAAAAAGTTCACATCTTGGCAAATTTTCTAGATTTTCCCCCCCCTTAAATCATGTGGAGCTTTCGCAACCCTTTTTTTTGGTTGCAAAGTGGTGCATTTATGGCAAAAAAAAAATACAAAACATTGTTGCCAAGTGGCAAAAATCATGGAAGAAAATAGAAAGTAGAAAAAAAAAAATACTCCCATTGCTACGTGCCCATTAATGTTCTTTTTTCCAATTTTGTAATGTGATCACATTGGCATCTAGCCATAGGAAGATTTTACTAAGTTTGGCTACATGATGAATAGGCCAATAGAAAATTTCTTAAACCTTGTTATTTTTCAATGATTTAGAATACCATGTAGTTTTTTAATTTTTATTTTAGTTTTTCAAGTTTAAAATGTCGCGACAAATGTCTTAATTTCCCTTTTTTAGTTGAAATTGCACCTTTTTTTTTTACAAAACTTCCAACTTTTTCCAATTTTTTGGGTTGCCATGTAGGCTAAATGTGGCAAATTAAGCCACATCCTTCAATCCATCCTTTTTTCATCCATCCATGCATCCTTCATCAATTCATCCCTCATTCATCTTTCATCCATCCATCATCCATCTTTCATCCATCCATCCATCCTTCATCCATCCATCTATTCATCTATCATCATCCATACATTCTTCATCCATTTATCTTTTTTCTTCACTTGCTTATCATAGGTTAGTCAATAGTCAAACCTTATCCATTAAACTCTTCTCTCCAACTTTCACTCTTGTTCCTTTAAAGCCTCTTAAAGAACCAACAAAAACACAATGCAAAAAATTGACCATACAATTAAAGAAACACAAAATGGGTAGGAAAAAATGACATACTTGGTCTTCATGGGCATGCTCAATTTTTTGGGCCTCATTATAGAATCCATGCAAAGCTTCTTCCCATGTGTGCCTCCCCTTGCCAATTTTTCAGCCAAGGAATGCACTTTTGGATGTTATTTTGCACACCTTTTGTATATGTGTAGGTCAATACTTGAGCCACTTTTTCATTTATAGTTGCATACTAGCAAAATATGGATAAGGCGTGCCCAAAACAAGACTTGTAAATGGCTTTGGCATGGCCAAGATTTTATATGAAACCATGAAAACTTCAAAGTTGTTGCATAGGATTGTAAATTGGCCCCTTCATCTTTCACATTTGCAACAATTTTATCAATGAAGGGAAATCAATTGAAAAAAGTCCACATTTGGGGGCCATGGTTGCACCGGTAGATTCAATAGCTTCAAACACGGTAATTGTAACATGCGAGCATTTAGTAATTGGCCTTTGGGGAGGTGATTTTCATTTTATTTCAAATGGTGTGCAAACAAATATAGGGTGAAACTTATTAAAAATTAAAAATTTTATAATTTAAAATTTATTTAAATGTAAATAAGATGCCGCTAATTCATTATGTTTAAAATATTTCATAATTTCATAGTATATCAAGAAATCTAATATATTAATTCAGCAAGTCTGTCTGTCTGTTAGTGATAGGGCTATACCCAACTGACAGTTATTAATTCAACTGACAGTGACTCCGGACGGACATTGATTTCACCACGCCGTTATTTGTAGGGTAGGTAGTAGGTACCTACTAGCCTAGGTCACAGAGCTTGCTAAAGCCACGAGATCATCCTAGGTACCTACCACCTTACCCTAGACCAGACCAGACCAAACAGGGCCCCGGAGGCAATCAACTCGTCTCCTGAGAACGGCGCCTGAGCCCGACGCTCGGGCCACGGACAGTTGTTTGAAAAGAAAAGTTTTTTTAAAAAACCAAAAACATTGTTGAAATAACACACCTGTGCATCATGCATAGGGTTCACACTAGTATGTTTTTATTTTAGGTGTTTCTTCAAATTTATAAGGAATGGCCTCCCCAAGGTCTAAGCTCAACTCAAGTGTACTTCTAAGGTGACTATTAACCCATTTTGGCACCTAGTGTGCAAGGTCATGATTTCAAAACCTATTGTATGGTTGTAGCAAATAATACATCACATGATTTGGTTTTGAATAAGATGAATATGTTGGTTGTTGTTCACCTAGTAAAATGCCTCGGTGAATGAAATGCAACTATGAAGTTTCCATGCAACATTTTGTTTTTAAAAATTCGTTAATTACATCTCAAAAGTTTGATGCTCCTTAGCTACATGTTTTTCAACCTCATCTTCAATATTATTGAAACCCTAGCAAGCTCTATTAAACAAAGCACCCAACAAAGGGGGCAAAGAAGAAGAGAGAAAGGACCCAAGTCCAAGCCAAAAACGCAAAAACCCAACTGGGTCACAAAGGGGGGGAAGGGAACAAATTATGTTCCAAAGAACATAATTGTTACTAGCCAAACTTGTAAGAATTCATGGGGGACTAAGATCGTGTACATTAGAAACCTACAAATCAACCACATTATTTAAGACTCCATGCAAGATAAGAGGGAAGGGGTGAAGTGAGAAAACAAACAAGTGGATACTATGGAAGCTTTTCGCAAGCTTAGAAACTTGATACAAGGCATGAAGAGCACCTTGATGCAACCAATTGGTTACATGACCACCTTCTTACATGGATGTGACAACACAAATGGTATTTAATGCTCATTTCCATATCACTCAACTGAAAGGGACTCCATGCTCCATGCCATCTCAAGTTCAAAACTCTCAAGTGTTCGTTCTTTCCAAAACCCTAAACACAAAAACCTAAATTAAGGACCCACCCCTCCGAGTACGAACTCAGGGATCAAACATGTTGTTGCACAAATACCCATCCATATATTTGGAGCAGCAGCAGCAGCCCTTCTTCAATCCTCCTGAACAATGCTAGAGTTTCTGAAAGCAGTTTTCTTTGGGAGATTTGATATTACCACCCATTGCCAAAGGAATTGGAGTGGGTAGGCATTGGAGAGCAGGACACAATGGGGACTTAGACCCACCAATATGACGTCAAGATGGACATCCCCCCCATCTTTTGGTGCTCTGTTTACATGATGCAAGAAGTTCTGTAAGTCTTTCCCCAATGTGCTGTCTGTATCTTTCCCTGAGATAGATCTGAAGTCCCCCAGTTCTTCACAATTGTAATCTCTTTTCACATGATTTCTTGTATGTCATTGTTGCATCATTCTTGGCATGATTGTTGCCGGCAAGATTCACTCTGGTGTGAGGAGAGAGTTTAGGACATGACAACATCCTCATGATATGACTGAACAATTGCTTGTCAATCTGATGTTGAGCAATCTGCTCTGCCCAACCATCTTGTTGGGTCCTTATTTCTAGCCTTCTTTTCCAGCAGTGGTTCAGCAGGCAAGCAACCTGATATCCAAGGAGGACACTGTGACTATTTCCAGCATTTGGGATTTGCAGCAAATAGTGTTTCTCTCTTTCTCATCTGATGCTGCTCTTTTGTGGCTAGTTTCTTTCAAGCACAACTGCAAAATTCATGTCATTGAATTGTGAAAATAGCTTTGCAAATTGCTTGTGCCCACCCACCAGCTGCCAAAGTGAGTTCTAGTGGAGATTCTGTTTCTTTGATAGTAGGTTGGAATTCCCCCTTCAGCTCAAGAATGTGTGAAGGATTCTTTGAAGAGAATTCACTTCTGATCTTCCACCAGTTCTTTGAAGCAAGTACACAGGGTTTCATGTCTAGGGCAGGGAAGGGCCCTGGCAGAAAGCATAGTGGTCAAACTAAGAGGCCACTCTCTAAAGGGGGTTTAAAACTCAGTGGGTTTTCAGGGATTCCTTTCGTCCAGTATTTGAGTTCCAGATCTAAAGTCTAGCCTTGATCAGCACTCAGGTATCAACCCTCCAATTCCATGTACTCCTGTGCAGACAAGGATGTTTGTGCCATTAGATTTGTATTGCAGAAATCTTGTCTCCATGTTGGATATCACATTACTGGAAGGATTTACTTTCTGAAGAGGAAATCTGATCAATGTTGACAACATGGATTAGGTACCTAGTGTTAATTCATGGGTTGTTGTTGTTCAAAGCTGTGCATTTGGAGTAGATTTTCATGTAAGGAATTCTAGCTCCCTGAGCAATACTAATCAAACTGTAGACCGTGTTTTACAGCTATAAATGACAGTTCTTGTGCGCGCCTGCTGAGCTTCAATGGGATATCATGATTGTTCCCTATTGGACTGAATATGGTTCAATCCATTCTATGCTCTAACTATAGTGACTCGGTAATATCTCCAGGTCTTGCAATTGAACCCCCTTTTACGCAGCTGAATTGGGAGTTCAAACAAGATAAAAATCTCTCAACTTGGTTTTCATTATTCACATGCAGTATATTCTGTGACATTGTTGAATGATCTGTTTCAAGAGCTATTTACATATAGATTTCTCTCACAAGATTTTGACCACAACCAACTCAGGAGAAGCGGAATTTTCAATGTGTTGTTTGCATCATCAATACATTATTAGCTTTGGTGTACAATGCATCAAAGTATATGGCATTATTTAATAGTTCTGAATCCAACCTGAGAGACATGCCATACCATACATATTAAGTATGATTTGGGTTTCTCCAGAGTATTATTTTAAGCTGAACTATCAAGTTTCCAGAGTTTTATTTTGAAGCAGATAGAAAAATCTTAGCTAGAGATCATCAGATGAGAGGGAATTTTTTTTTTCCCATCTTTAGCCAAGAGTTTTCTGCTACAGATGAGAGAAACTAAATCAAATTTACAAGAAGATGAGTTTTGGAGATTTGATGATGGTGTTGTGCACAAGCTGTGCCAATCTGGACTTTGAACATATTCGGCAATTCGACGTTGTTGCTGCTGTGCAGGTTTTCTTGAGAGATTTGGGATTTTTTTGTCATCAGTCAGCCAATGTGTACCCAAGCAGAGGCACTGGGAGTGCCTTGGTTGACAACAGTGAGCAAATGGTATGCGGATGGAGCTGTAACTGCATTGGGAGGTGCATAAACTCTTGAAACATAGCTCCTACCGACTCGAACAGGTGCATTGGATCCAAGCACCAGCATCCTTTGGTTCATGGAGTAGGTGTGGGTGGTGAAGGGAGGCGCATAAAGATGGAAAGCAACTCCATTGGGTGCTTGAGCTATGTTATAGGTAACTGTAAAACTGGTGCCATACTCCAGGTTCACATTGCTGATGGCAGTGATGTATGGTCTTCGACCGTCGTATCCTTTGTTAAGGTAATAGGGATTGTACCTCTGGATGCTAAGGTTAGTGGGGAAAAGAGTACCCTTAAATGTGTATCCAAAATTAGGATTGCTGCCGCCCACCAGAATAGAGCCATCAGGCAGCACATTTGCAGTCGAGTGGTAGAGACGAGGAATTCCAGTCTCTGACATCACCTGGAAACGGTTGTTGACTGGAGTGAAGAGAACAGGAGCAAGGTTAGGCTGTCTCCCAAGTCCCCAACCCGCAGTTCCTTGTGATGCTCCATTGATGATAAGAACCTCAGCTGTGGGCAAAATCAGCATGTCTCCCATCACTCGTGGTGAAGGCATGTTGACAACCAGCCACTTTGGATTTGCTTCTGTGATCACAAGGCGTCCGCAGGTCTGTTCTGCTGGCAAAAACTCTTCTCTGTATGTTGCTAGAAATGATCCTTCTGGAGCTCCTCCACAGACCAAAACCTCAGCCCTTGTGTACCTGAATGGTAGAGTACCCATTGCAAACAGATCGATTCTCTCAGGAGACTATATTCAGAACCAGAAGAATCCATGGCAGTAAAAGTCTATTGTGAAGATCAGAAGAGCAGAAGAGCAGAGATGATCAGAAACTTCTTCTTCTGTGGCAGATCCAGCTGCTTCTGAAGAAAGAAATGGGTTCTTCAGAAAATGGGTTTACCTATTAGCAGCTGAAAGGGGAAGAAGGACGGAGGAGCCGGAAGCCGGGTAGTTCCGAGAGCCGCCGGGGAGACGTGGGTACCGGCGGACGACTTGGTTTCGATTGTAGTTGAAGAGAATGGAGTCCTTGTTAGCGAAGATGAAGAGATTGCCATCGGGGGACAAGTGCACAAACGGGTACAGATTGTTCTCGGCACCCGGGTCGTTAGTCTCGGCCAGGAATGGCAACTCGATCGATCCTTCTCTTCCTCGCGGCACAAATTCGTAGTTGAACTGCCTTCGACCTCCGATCACAATCACTCTCTGGTCCGGCAGCAATTGGTTGCTGGCGTACCAGCGCGGCTTCGCAAGCGCGTTGGGATACTCTCGCCAGTCGTCGTTTCCACCCGCCCCGATTGTACGCACAGTATTACCGCCGTCATTCCATCCCCCCGTCTGCGTCAGAATCCCAGTTGCTTGCCATGCCCCTGCACAGATAGAAGAAGATCATGATCATCGCACACATGCATGCATGCATGCAGCTCACATGACCAGAAAATCAAACACAACCCAAGCCATGCACACAGAGAGACAGAGACAGAGCCTCTCTGAGAGAACCAGAACTGGAATTCTACCTGAGGAGCACCAGGTATCAGTGAGGACAGTGAGAGGTCGGACTCTGTTTGTAGCGAGGTCGAGCTCGATGGAGTGAGCCCAGCAGTCGACTTGCAGAGCCAAGTCGCGGGGGTCGCGACGACAGAAGCCATTGGCGAGCCTGATCTCGGAGGGACCATAATCTGTTCGGTCGAACATGATCACTTTGTTGGTGTGCGCTAGTGTCATGTGCATCGCTGACACGCCCGCGTTTGGAACCAGCATCTCCCAACTATCTTCCTCTCTTGCTTCTGCTGAGAATTGTATCATGCAGGAGGACATGATGATGCTCATCTGCAGTAATATTACTGCAGCTCTAAACACAGTACACATGTTGTTGCTGCTGCTCCTCCTCCTCAGCTGCTTATTCTTCTTCCCTACCTGCAGGATTTCCATTCTTGTCCACCCCTGTTGAATCTTAATTGAATCTCTGTAACTCCCAGAAGATTGATCAAGCACCAGTTCCTATCCGAGTTTCAACGGAATTCCAATCTTAGACAAAGTTCTGTCGCAGCTAGCTACTAACCACTGGGAACAATTGCTGCAGGAAGCTAGCAAGCTTCACACTGAGTGAGTGTACACAAGAAGCAGTTTTTCAGAATAAAATTAACGGAGCTAGCTTGGGATGCAGATTGATCAATGTTCAAGGCTGGCAACTGGGAGCTCAAAATGCACTGGTGGGTCTAAACTCTGAGAATCTTGGAAGCTGGTTTTTACATGGGTACCACCAGCTGCTATAAATTCTTCAGCTCCAAAACTGTTGTGGATTCTCCAGCTAAACTTTCTTCAGCTCCCAAACAGCCGTGGATTCTCTGATCTCAAACTCGGGATTGATCAGAAAAGGGAAAACAAAAATCATGGCAAAAATTCAATGCATCATCTTCAGATCATATAGGTAACTATTCTCTCTCTCTCTCTCTCTCTCTGGCTCGTAAGTAGTGAATTTGTCAGTCGGACAAGTACCATGACTTGTCAAAACTTCTCACATAAAATAAGATGATTAATCATCAATCCACTACTACTGCAGGACACTTCTGCTGCTGCAGGGTGACAGAGATCTACGACTACAAGTAGCTGTAAATGGCTTGTTACTCTTAATGGTGCAAAATCTAGATTGCTGAAGTCCCTTATAAGGGCTGCAAAGAGAATCTATGTACAACAAGTGATGCTGCAGCAGAAGTTTCATGAGCTTGGGAAGAAAACAAAAGCCCAAAAAAGAAGAAAAGAGGAGGAGGAGCAGGAGGAAGCTCAACAACCCATCTCTGATCTCATGGTGGACCTCCAGTCTTTCTATGGATTTATATTGGTAGTCTCATTTTTATGATCAAAGTAGTAGAGTAATAGTAGTTTGGAGACAAATGTAATCATTCTACTGTAATCTAAAAGACCTTCTTATTACTCCAACAAACCCAAAGTGAAATTCCTTTGCTCAAAGCTTTCTGTACACCTAACTTCTTCACACATCTCAATATCTTCTGCTGCAAATAATTTAGCAGCATCAATCCAGCTAGCTAGTTGCTCAGGTTTTTTGTTTTTGGTTCTGCTCATTCATGTATATATATATATATATACATGTGTTATGTATGTATGTATGGAAGGAAGAGAGACTGTGGAACCATGTAGTTTTCATTTGGTCCCACATTTTTTGAAGGAATGGGCACCAGGTGCAACTACTTGTATAAACTGTAGATCTGCCTAAATGTATGTATGTAAGGGAGATTTGGTTGTAGGTAACAATCTCTTCTTTTTCTTTCCTCCATTCTTTCTTTCTTGGTCTTTTGAATTTTCCTGATCCCATCCCATCAAAAAATCTTTCCATAGGAACATGGGAACGCAGAAAGAAACATAGCAGGATCTCCCCCCACTGCATAACTCCCTAGGGATCTTCTGCTGAGGGAGATCAGATCCCTCAAAATATGAACAGAAATTAAAAGAGAGGGTTTTTATGGACAGATTATGGTGGAAGCAAATAATGTAGTTTTCACTTTGGTCTCACATTTTTCTTAAACAAGGAATGTCCACCAGTTGCAACCACTTTGAACCCTGAGTTCCTTTCTGGGAACTTGATGGAAATGTAAAAACCCACCCTTGCCTCCACACTTGGGTTTAATTCAAACTAATTTATGCATAATTGGGATATCACATTAGTAAAACTTGGAGTGGGTATTTGATAAAAACCTCATTTGGACCTTCCCCATATGCCCTATGAGGCACAGCAACAAATTAGGTTTAGGGTTAAAGGTTCGTGGTTTAGCATTCATTTTTTCTTGATTTTCTTTTGCATTTCAAGCTTGAGACAGCAAGCTCACAAGCACCTCAAGCACTTTTTGTAAAGGAGTCATCTTTTTGTTGTTTTAATTATTTTCTTGAATGCATTTCAATGAAAGGTTGCCATTGGTGTCTTCTTCATGAATGCAATGGATTGTCAATTGATGAAGCTCATAGGTGATCTCACTTATCTATGGATTTTGTAAGAACCAGAAGAGAATAAACTTTTCTCTCATTCATTCTCCTTGTTTGCATTTCTCATTGCGACTCTTGCTTACATCATTCAATTTTCTTTGTGCATAAACCTTTGCAATCTCTTGAGAGAGGAAAGTAGAGCCTCATTTTGTGTTGTAGTGCATAAATGTGAAAATGCTTCATTTTGTGTTTTTTTACATTTATGCACTTTCACTTTTGCTTGAGACCAAAAAACTTGGTTTGGCACATTTCAAATTTTTTCATGCTTCTATGGTTGAAATTCACTATGTTTTTTGTGCTTGCATGCTTGTTTAAAACACATTTACTTTCATTCTTGCTACATTGAGCCTAGAGAACCTCAACATTTCACTCTAAACAAGAAACAAGAATGCATGTGTGCTTAAGCCATCTTTGTGTAACAATCAAATTGCATCTTTGCCATCGTTGTGCCATTCAATTGTAGCCTCTATCATCATCCATCTATCTTTGGGTTGTGTGATTATTTGCTAACATCGTGCAATAATCAAGTTGTCGTTGGTTTCTATGATTGTTTTTTTTAGCTTTGAATTTTTTTTTTTGGGTTGCAAAATGCATAACAATAACCCAAATTCGCATTAGGTAACTTGGATGATGTTAAATTTTACTTCAATGTTGTTTCAGTTGAATTTGTAGATTGTGTGAACATTAACACCATTGAGAATTTATAGGTGTTTAATACTCCTTTTGAGGCTAATGTTGCTAATGAAGAAGACATTTAGTTAAAAGTGCCATTGGAGGAGTTAAAAAACAAAGCTCTACTATGAAGTTTCACAATTAAAACTCACTAACATGAGCATTTTTCAAATAAATAATAACCAACCCATAGATCTCAATTTCAACCAAATGATGACATGCATAATTTGTCACAATCACATGTGTGGTTTTGAAATTATAGAACCTAGATGTTAGAAAGGTTTGATTACATATCACAAAGCAAATGACATTATTATCATGGAAAAACATGTGGAAGTTGAACATAAAATCTTGTTTGCAAAGTATTTGGAATATGTAGTCAATTACCTTAAATCTTCATTTAATTGGGAACCAACAATAAAGAGGCCCCACATTATACCAACTACCATATCTAGATTTTTTAATGTTGCTAACCAATTTGCAAGGGATCATGGCACACATAAGGGTTTCCTAAAAGATGTGATGTTGTATGTAATCAAGGAGTTTTACCATTAAGGATAGTGCAATCCATTTGCTTCCAAAGGTTGGCATATCGATTATGTTTGGGAGCGATCCTCCCATCCAAGAAAGTATTTGCTAAAAAAGCTTTGCCAACATTAGTGTAGAAAACATTGCTTGAGTATGCAGAACCCAGATTAGCCACTTGTGTGTCAAACATGTGTACCTTTGATATTTGGATGTCAAAAAGAACATGCAACTATTTATTGTGGTTGTAAATTTCATCTCAAAAAATTGAAAGCTCAATCATGTAACAATTAGATTATTGTAGTACCTTTTTAGGTTCGGCACCTCATTACCAAATAATTAATTTAATTTTCAATTCTTAATTCAATGGTTGAAATTTGGATTCTGAAAATTTCGACACTCTGTATTAAATTTATTATAACCAAATGCTTATAGAAGAAAAGTTTAGTTCTTCGGTGGTTAGCTGGTTAGTAAATTACTATTGGAAGCCATTCAAAAAGGAAGTTCAAGGATCAAACTTGATTGGTTGCATGAATTTTTAAAATTTTCATCATAACTAACTATTAATATCCAAAAAAATGGCAAATTAGAAAATGATTTAATTTATGCCAAACTTGAAAAAGTACTATGGTATTTGATGCATTTAATACTATTGGTGCAACTATGGTTTTATAACTTTTACAATTACTTGACAAGTTTTATTCTATTCAACAAGTTGTGGCATATGTAAAAGATGAAAGGGTTGATTTGTAAACATGTGCATTAGCCTTAAATTCTATTGTCTCTTATAATGGTTTGGGGATATTTAAACATTTTGATGGAACTTACTTGGGACAAACACTTTCAAAAGTTTGTTGATATGCTACTATGGATGATAAGGTAGTCCAAGGATTCAATTATGCATCTATCAAATCTATTTAGACAAAAATGTCTTAACTAATCTAAAAAATCTAACAAAAGGAAGCAAGCTTGGGAAAAAAACATGTATAGATTCTAAGCTGAACCTTAGAAAATTGAACACATCAATCAAAACCAAATGAATAGGATTTTTTTCTTGCTTCCCATTTTTGTTTGTTTTTTTCTACTTCTATGTTATTTATTATTTTTTGTTTTGTTATTTTTCTGCACATGAATGAAGGTGTTTGTAATTTCTTTAATTTTTAATGTTAAGGTTAGGTTCGTTATTTTGTTGGTTTTTCATTGAAGGTTTGTAAGTTGGGTTTCATTGTTTCAAGATGCTTCAATTTTTCACTTGCCAATTGCATTATGTTATTATCAACAAATAGTGGCATTGCATAATTGTGTACCACTTCTAAGCATTTGGGTAGTATGTGAGGCTATCATCAAAATATTGTTACCCATAGTAATTAGAGCTATGGACATCGGTTACTTGGAAATGCTTTGTAATTTATCATTTCCACATGTAATGAGCTTTGTGATGAACTTGCACATCAAACTTTTTTTAATAGTTTGTTTGATCTAATTGTAACTACTTTTGATACAGAGTGGAAAAGTTATAGATTCATGTGAAATGTTGAGCTCTAGAAGTGTTTCTACCCATCATTTCATTTTCCATGGATTTAATAGAAAAATGGGTCATCAAATGTTGGCATTAATGCTAGATCCTAGGTTTAAGAATATGCATTTAGTCACATCGTATGTAGTTTGTAAAAATGTTGCAAGATCAATTGTTGATCATGATTCACACTTGTTATTGTCTTTGTTGGTTAGATCTTACAAATCAAGTTTAATGCCAAATGCAATTTAGGAGCCTCAAATACTAAGTTCATAAATGGATTCCTTGTGTTAAAAAAGCTCGACAGATTTCACCATTACCCCATTAATGCAAATTGTAAGTGTGCCTTGAGTTGGTGGTGGATAAAATCTTATAAATTCCCAATTACTACAAAGTTTGAAAGACATATTTTGAAAATTTTACAATCCCAAATAAAAACTAAAAGGATTTTCTCCAATGTTGGAATCTTCACATCACTCTACAAATGCCATCCTCAAACTAAGAATTTCGAGATTTTAATGTTTGTCAACAAGAATTGTCCATTAAATCCCCACGTTGGCTATTATAAACATTCTAGCTTGATAAGTGCATATGAAATAGAACATAACTTGACAAAAGAACTTGAGGCTAAATTTGATGATGGAATGGAACATGCAAAGTTCTTAAAGATGATGCCAATCATCTATCTCACAACCCAACAATGGTAAACATGCTTCTAGATTTTTATTAAGGGTTTATTTTTTCTTTCTATATGAGTTAAGGTTAAGGTTTAACTACTAAATGTGAAAATGAATTCATTAGACTTTTGTTGTGTGGAATTTAGTAAATATTTGCAAAGTTGGAAAAACTGGAAATTTGATGGTGATGTGATGTTGACTACAAATTAGACAAATTGCCATGTGAAAATTGGAAACTTGATAATGATTTATATCTTCATGAAATAGTATGTCTGAACCATGATGCAACCATGGTGGATATAGTGACTAATCATAGTTTTAGTAAATGTAATGGTTAATTGTGTTCATGATGTGCATGTTATTTACAACATACCATGGGTTTTATTTTTATGAAAGTGCTAAGATGCATAATGTCAAGGTCTTTAGTAAAAAGGGAACCATATTTTCACAAATTAGTTATTTTGATTCATAACTCATTTCACTTTTTTCCACTTTGCAAAAAAAAAAGATTATGCCTAAGGAAAGCACAAAACACTTAACCTCATGTTTTGAAATTATTGTGAATTAGTTCGGATAAAACTTCATAAGCATGGCATTCTACATTCTTTAATGATGTAGCTTTTACTATGCAAGTTATTATGGATCCATTCTTTTCCGACATAATGTTCAACTTGTACAATGTTATTGCGTAGATTTTTTTATAAAACATTGTTTCATTTGGTTTCCAATTCAAAGAATTGGGAACCTCGATCTAAGATTGGGTATTTGGTAGAAAAACATTGAATGATAACCTTCGAACAACTAATAACCTTGAACTATTATTGAATATTCAATAGAAAACTGGGTGATGACCTTATTAGGGTATTTGACAAGGTAGTTTTCAAAGAACCTTGCAAATACTCACCTTAAAAAATCATGAAACACACACTCCTTATCCATTGTACTGAAAAAATAAATTTTTAAACGGCCACCCAAGGTAGTTCTCTAATTTATAAATAAATAAAAACCTGGATATTCATGGTTCTTTAATTTCTTTCTTTTTCGAAAGCCCAGACCTGATTTGGCGGGTTTTTCAAGAATCAAATACCCACCCAACACTGGTAGGGATCTCGGCCCTTCCTTGTTTTTGGGTGCCCATCACTCACTTAGGCTTCCCCCCTTGTGCCTTGGCTACCTACACTTCACCTCTATATAATTTCCAGTTTTAACTATTGTTGTTGTGCTGGTAAACTTTGCCATGAGGGGTGCAAAGTCATCATGACTAGAGGAGCCACTTGTTAATAGTTACAACATTTGTTTATCCATAGTGTTGTTGGAAGTAGCTGGAGATTGTTGTTAAACTATAGTAAGGATTTTTGTGTAGAAATCTATAACTTGGCTTGAAATAAGAATCATTTATACCATGATGGAACTTTGTCTAATTATCTCATCATCATCATCATCATGCTACTACACTTGATGATGCCTTGAAATCTAATGGCAATAATGGTAAGACTATGAACATAATTTTGCATCTTATAATTGGACTTTTGCAACAATCTTGATTGTTAGTTGGGTCATAATAGAGCCTTCCCATAAGACCCATAAAGACCAAGAAGAAGAGTGCTACTAGCTTTGGTTGACATATGCATGTAGATCTATATCTAAGTTTGTTTGTGTGTGTTATTTATTTATTTTCATTGGGAGACTACCTTGGGAATTATGGGTTTGTTTGATTCAAAAGATTTGATGGGTTATTTTGGGCTAGGGAAAAATAATGATTTTCTTGGCTTGACAAGAATAGGGAAAAAGAGAAAACCATTGAAATGTGAAACAATTATTTGTCTCAAGCTTGTAGGATTTCCTTACACAACTTTGAGGTGAACAAAACCATTTTGTTTTGAAAAGCAATGAATGAATTAAGCGTTTTATATTACAAGGGCTTTCTGTTTTGTCACCTAGATGTAATGAAAAGTATTCTTATGTAGCTTACTTTTATAGCATTTCTAAAGTTTAATTTTGAGATACAATATTTACAAGACACATGTCATATCAAGTAAACACATGATAGATGGGCAATGAATGAGACTTGATTGGAATCATTTTGACAATCCCGTAGAATGGCTCTTCATTGTTCAAAAGTAATCTTGAATATGTAAAAGACATAACCAAAAATATCAACTTCTAGCAAGGCCATTTCCACTAGTATCATATTATTTGTCATTCACAAAATTGTGTTTTTCAAGCTTCCCAACATTGTCACAAGCTATAGCAAACCACAGCAAGCGATTATCTCTTAGTGTACAAATTAGATGTTTTAAAATTGTGTGTTCATACTTACAATCGGATATCATACCACAAGTATGATAATACTCATGGCATTCCTTATATGGCTAGACATCACAACTTTGTTCAAACAACCCTAAAATCATGTTGCCACCTTTACAAAAGCATTAAAAAATATCACCTTCTAATTGATCAAAAACCTAAGAAATAAAAGATGTTCAAGTTACACACACTAAAGAAAAATCAATTAATTAACTATAAATACATGCTCCTGGGCCAAGGGGGAAAAAAAAAGAAAAAGAAAGAAAACCAAGTCTTTGATGAAACTGCCCAAAATGAGCTTTTGTTAGCTTTTCATTATCACCGCTGACCAAATCTTCAAATTTGTAATTTTCAAAACACTTGTATCAAACAATGTGGATGAGAAATGTATTATGGTTTGAAGATGTTTTAAGAGTGCTTCATTCTAGAAATTGTTCGGGATTTTCCCCTTTTTTTTATTTTATTTTTTTAAATTTGAATTTTGAAAAAGGCTTACTATATACTATATACATACAGCTGAATAACACTAGGCTTCACAACTTGGATTTGGATTCAAAGCAACCCCATGGGACCTCCTTTGAGTAGGTATTGAACTAACTAAGGAAAAGAAGAGAGTTTTAAAAGTGTTAGAAATAGAATAAAGGGCTAACACGTGTCCGAGAGGAGTTTGATATTTTTCCCCAAAAAAGTTTCAATTAATTAGTTGGTGCAAGATACCATTTTACTTTAAAGCAAGTGACATGCAAAGTGGCCAAGAGATGTAGTGAGCTTTTCCCCTTAATGAGTTGCAAAACTAGGGCACCCAAATGCTTGTCATGGCCCAAAAGGGAAAGAGTGGTGGTGGTATTGTATTCATTCATTCATTCATGCATGACCAAAATGATGGGACCCTTCTTCCCACCTAAAGCACTAGGAGGGTCCTTGTGGCCAAAAAAAAGAAGGGGGGAGAAAGAGGCAACATAAGTGTGACCAAAAATGATAGAGGGGGAAGTTGGGACTTGAAGAAACTTCTCTCCACCAGCTTGCTTGGAGATCCCACAAGTTATGTTGAGAAAAAAGAAGGAATTATTGCAACAAAGTTGTTTTTGTGTTTCCTTTGTTGGGGGAGGAAAAACTTGACTTTTCCTCTACGGAATTAAGTTGAAGCTTTGTTGTTAACTATATAAAGAGCAAGTCCAACCACATCCGCTATTTGGGCCTCCACAAGTGTTTATCATATCCAACATAGCGGTCATTGTTTTGTTACCCGGCCTTGTGGAGACTACCACTTCATCGTGTGCAAATTTACAGGCCTAAACCCATTTTCACACTATTTGAAAGCCATACTTCATCCAAAATACAGTGTACAGGTTCAAATCGGTGTTGTGCGGTTCTTTGATAACGTGTGCAATCCCCCCCAACATTCACCCCAAAAAACATACATACCCGGCGGTTATTTAAAAATAACTGGCAAACACAGGTCCAAACTCCACACCCCTTTTGCAGAGTATTTGAAAGCCATATATACTTCATAGTGTACAGGTTAGGTTTGACTGGTGCTGGTGGACCTGCTCTAAGCAACTAGGGTAGCAAAGGATGAAGAGATGGCTTTTTTGGCTACTATGAAAGCATATGGGCCCAGCTCCCCCCTGACAACCCGGACACTAGATTGTACTTGTGAGTACCAGACAAATCCTTACACAAGGTGAGGTAGAGATGACTTCCATAAGAAGCTCCAAGAAACACACACACCAGCTTCAAAGTTGTCATTTGTTGTAAAAAGCACAACAAGTTATAACAACAACAACCACAACCACCTTCAAAGTTCCCAAAAGGAATAATCATTTATACTATTTTTTTCCAGACAAATTCTATCATGATATATATACAAGGATATTGTTAAGCATTCGTGACCATGGATGGATGGCTCTTCAAAAGTATGGCACAAGCGAAAGTCAGTTTACAACTTGAGAAGAAGAAAAAAAAAGTCACATAAATATTGCAACAACCATGCGTGTGAGCATCGAATGGGAACCAACATTGAACGGGTATGGCCTGGTAGAGTGTATATACTAAACCCTAAACCTGGGTAAATCCAAAGCTTGTATACAAACAGAAAGTATGGATGGACCAGTGTTGTTGGGTGGTGCTTTGATTTTGTTATAACCTCCACGAGTTCGAGGTTTTTGAAAATTTGCAAAAGAATTTGATGGGTTTTTAATGAAAGAACTCGCACGGAACCAAAATGGTGAATTCAAGGGTAGGTTCTTAGAGAATGATTTAGTTAGCTTGTTTTAAGAACTGGGTTAGTAGGGGGGGTCAAGCCCGGTTCTTTGATTGTCTGAGAACCGTCATGCAAGGGTCCAATACCCAACCTTTACCCGCCCATGGGAGGGGGGGGGGGGGTTTGGCTAACTAACATTCCTTTGTGGTTCAATGATTGCAAACCCCATAGTGGGTGCGTGGCAAAATTGGAGGAATCGGGAAGCTTCGAATGAAGAAACCCTATGGCAAAATAAAGGAAGAAACTTTTATGTGCTGAAACTTTTATATCCAAGCAACAAACAATCTAACAACATTGTAACAACAAGAGCATGCCAAAGTTATAAACAACCAAAAGGAGGACTGAACTAACTCATTTACCAAAAAGTTGTTGTTCTCTTCTAGTGTGCACAAAAAGCAATTTTGCAATGTTGAACAAGTGGTCTTTTTGGCACCTATCATTGCACCCAAGCTCTACAGTGTGTCCACTCTGAGGAATAAGAGAGGAAAGAATAGGGGGACTCAGCAAAGAAGAGTTTATACAAATGAACTTTTACAAAATTGGACACAACTTAATAGTCAAATTGGAATTTAGTTAAAGAGCAAAGTTACCTTGCTCTTCTTCAATAGGAAATAGTGTTTTTTTTCTTTTTTTTCTTTTTTTTTTTGGTTGTGTGGGGCAGCCATGACTTTGTGTTGGGGCCAGTTTCAAGAGGAGAGTCATGACCAGTGTTGGGTAGTTCTTTGATTTTGTTGATAACCTCCGGTTCCAGTTTTTTTTTTAAATTTTAGAAACCAATAAACCTATGGTTCCAGAGGTTCAAGGTTCTAGTCTTATTTGAAAAATATTCAGAATCAAAAGAACCTCTGGTTTTCAATTTTTCAAAATTTTGAAATAACTGGCGGTTCTCATGAAAGAACCAGGCAAGAATGGATGGTTTAGGGTAAGTTTTTAAACCCAGATCTTTGATTCTTTAGACACCCTGGTGGAGAGTCAAAACCAGTACTAAGATTTTTGAGAAGCCTGGTTAGGGGTGAGAACTGGTTAGTTTGATTTTTGAGAACCATTGGTCAAAGGAGATACATATATTGGTGTGTTGGGCTGTCCTCATTGGGACCCCTGATTCTCAGACCGGTTTTCAAACTGGGTCTCACAAGGAGAATCAATTGGTACCACCAAAGGTGATAACTAGTTTGAGAATTGGACCAACAGTTCTAACCCAAGTGAGAACCGGACCAGATGAGAATTTTTTTTCCTTTTTTATTTTTGAAAATTGGGTCAGTTCTATTAAAGAACCAAAACTCAATTCTCAAGTTAGTAGTTAGATTAGGTTAATTGTTGGCACGAAGCTTAGGAAATGCCCATTAGTATAAAAACCCCTTTGGGGTTAGTCGTTCTTAATCACAATTTTTTTTCTCTTTCTCATGTGTTTGTTTTTTGCGTTGCTCCTTTGCGTTACTAGTGCTACTATTGGTTTGTCACATTGTTGGCAATGTTGGTTTATCACATTGTTTGTGCTACTACTAGTTCGTCACATTACTGGTGGTGATGTTGGTTTGTCATGTTGTTGGTGCTACTATTAGTTTGTCACATTGTCAATGGTGCTCCTAATTCATCGCGTTATTGGTGGTCTTGTTAGTTCATCATGTTGTTGGTATTGTTGTTAGTTTATCACATTGTTGTTACTGCTATTGGTTCATCGCATTGCTAGTGGTGATGTTGGTTTGTTGTTTTGCTAATGTTGCTATTAGTTTGTTGCCTTGCCAGTGTTGTTGTTAATTTGTGACATTGTTCCTAAATACCTACATGAACCCCCTTGTGTTATTGTTGTTGTTCCCTTACATTGTTAGTTGCTACTCTTGTTGCATGTGTTTTGAAAAATACTACCTTCATTGCCATCACCTTCCAAGTGACAAATTGGTTCTCCGTTGCATTGCTTATGCCATGGTGAGGTACTATCCCCTCCCATTGCTTTGCGTAGGTGGTGAAGTTCCTCTGCAATTGGAAATAAAGGGGAAAAAAAGGTGAATTTTTTCACATGTTTGTTTTTTTCCATTTTTTTTTTGTTTTTCTTTGTTCTTCATTTTATATATATATATAATTTATTTTTCTCTTATTTTCTTTTTTTTTTGAAGATGATTAATTTTTGGGTTGTTTAATAAATTATATATTTTTTAGAAATTCTTAAAGGAGTCCAACATTAACATTTGCATATGCTTGGAAAAAAATTGAGTAATTTGTAAATCTTTTTATAAATGTTTGCATTTTAGGTTACAAAGTACATGTTTTGGTGTTTTGGTTTATCATACATGGGTTGTACATCTTATTTGTTTTTTTTGTTTCCCATCATAATGTTGTATTCTTTTGTGAAATTGAAAATGGCTTAGTCTTTTGAAAATGAAAATATGATAAATTAAAATACATGTGAAGTGATCATGAATGATGTAATGGAAAAAAAATGTTTGCAAGAATGTGAAATAAACTTGAGCTTTTAAACACAAAGTAAGCAAAACCCAAAAAGTGAAGAAAAACCATTGAAAGAAAACATAAGAAAATTGCATGTTCAAAGAACAATTCATAGGTCACATGGTAGAAATCTTTTATGTTGGCTTTTTTAGGTTTGAAGAATAACAAGGATGTTGATGTGGAATGTCCACAAATCATGAGATATATTATTTGTTATAATAATCCAATCTTGTTTTGTAACCTTAAAACTCGAGCAAATAAATGGAATAACAACATTGAAAAAACATGTGAATGCAAACCATTTTATTATTACAAAAATGTTTGAAGAAAAAGTAAATAATCCATTGAAAGGGGAAGTGGATAATCAACCTACCAAAAAAATCAAATCCATCTAATAATGCAATTGTTATTTTTTTGCTACCAAAGATCCTTTCCAAAAGGATCATATGCAATAGAAATTGTTTCTTGAGGATATGCGCTTGTTGATTGTTAAAAATCATTTGCTTATGCAATTTGTGGAAAGTTTGTGGATGACACGCCTATATTTGCATTTATGCCCAAGTCTTGTTTTTCCTTTCACAATAGATGTTTGTTGAATTGGTGGAAAAAACTAAATAATTGTATGTTTTACTAACTTTGGCAAAATGTAATTTTGTAACAATAAGTTTTGATCTTTGGATGTCGAAAAAAAACACATGACATATTTGCCCTCATGATTAACTTTTTGGGAATTGACTAGTAGGTAAAACATGTTGCATTTGGTCTTTTTGACAATACAAATATTTTTGAGAAGACTTTGATCAAAAACTTGATTAAGTTATTTGAAAAAGTATAACTTGATAAAAAAGATTATTGCTTATGTGAAAGATGAACGATCTAATTTGAACACAATGATTCTTGCATTAAAAGCATTTGTAAGTTGTGACATTTAAGGTTTGTAGGAAAGTTATCGAGGCACTTGCTTTGGGCACGCATTTTCCATGGCTTGTTAATATGCTATAACAAATGAAAAAGTTTGTAAAGACTTAACATATGTTTCTATTAAAACTACATAAGGAAATCTACAAAAATGTATAACTTGACCCAAAAAATGTAGGAAACTTGGTCAACAAGAGTGAAACAAGGCATTTGTTGAATATGGCTTGGCCCAATGTTGTGAAGTTTTTGAATGCCCACCCAAATCTCAACCTGGTTTTCACAATGAGAATCGATTGACACCTTTACATGTGAGAATTGAATTGAAAATCGACCTTTTAAGTTCTCACATGAATGGAAACTAGTCATGAAAACCAGTTCAAATTTATACATATATATTTATACATATATATATATATATATTGGAAAACTTGACAAATTCTTTCATAGAATTTAAATTAGGTTCTCAAAGTCCTTTTATCAGTTAGTGTTATGTTTTTTTTGTTATTCTTCTCACGTGGGTCTATTAATTTTTCTTTTGTTGTTATTATTTTTCTCCCCTTACTACTATCAGTCTTCTCCCTTTACTATTATTATTATTTTCCTATTGTTGTTACCATTTTCACATGGTGCTATTAAATTTTATTTTAATTAATGGAAAATTTAATAACTAGTTGTGAAAATTGGATGTGAAAATAAATTGTTATTATATATGTGAAAACCACCCTATCTAACAATCAGATGAGTTTGAAAAAATTAAAAACATGATAACCTGGTTGGTTCTCACCAGTTCATATATATATAGTAAAGAACCAATTATATTATCATAACATCAAGTAAAAATTAAAACTGGTCAATTCTCACAGAAAAATAAAAATTGCCCAACATTGCTTTGGCCCAAGGAAGTTGAATACATTAATGAGGACAAAGTAATTTCTTAGTCTAATGTATTGTTGCAATGAAAAATACATATGCTGCTTTTTTTTATAATTAATTTCAATTAATAGTAAGTTCTAATAAATTGTTTTTACTTTTGCAAATTTGCGAACAAAATTATCATTTTCCAAAATGCATTACAATTTCAAAAAAAAAATTGTTCTTTGGTATAACAAGCATAACAGTGTTAGGATGATTGCATGAACGCCCCCTCCTTTGACATGGCACATCTCTCAAATCATTATTGATGTCCTCTCCCTTGTTGTGTCTACATGTGTTCTTAATAAATCCAAAAGTTGTTGGTTGTTAAGTCATGTTTAAAATTATACCATCTCCACTTGTTTGAAATTAAAAGAAGAATCTAAAATTTCATATTCTTTTGATAATTTTATGGAAGAAGAATCCATTGTTGAATTAGGTTTTTTTTTCTCTAACATTTAAAAACATGTTTGTGATGTTTTAGATTTTTTTTTGTGAAAAATATGAAATTTTTTTTTTCATAACATGTTGTCATTGATGTTGGATCCTAGGTTCAAAAACTTACATCTAATGTCTCCAATTATTGGCCTTGAGCAAGAAAAGGCCGTTGTTCAAAAATATGAGAAAATCCTTGTATCCCATGTTAAATTTTATAATCAATTGCACCCCTTGTCTAAAAATGCCAATGTTGACCAAGGTGTTAATGAACATTGAAATTTGGACATTTTTGAAATGATAACAAGTACAAATGAACCAGCAAAAAAGTTTGTTAGCAAGGAAGTTTTGATATTTATGAAGTTTCAAATGGATGCAAAAGATATCAAATGTCCTTTTCAATGGTGGGAGAAACATGAATCTATGTTTCTTACAATTGGATTCCTTGCTTGTCAAATCTTAATCATTATTGATTCACAAATTAAAACTAAAAAGATATTTTTCTTTGAAAAGAATACTTACTAATCTTAAGAGATGCCATTTGCAATTCAATCATTTTAATTAATTAATTTTTGTGAACAAAAATTTGACCAACGACCCTAGGATTGGGTTTTTAACCATTTTTAATTTAGTGGATCTAATTGAAGCTAATGCAAAGTTAAAGAAAGAGTTAGAGAAATTTAAAAGAATATTTGAAAGGATGAGATTTTGGAAATATAATTTATTATTTAAAAAAATTGTGTAACATTTTAATCATTCTTTAGACAAGTTTTTTTTTTTTAATTCCGAATATAAATTTGGGATCCAAATAGTGGAAACCGGATATGAAAACCCAATGTTATCACATTTGTGAGAACCACTTAATCTGAGAACCGGCTTGATTTTTTAAAAAATATTAAAAATATGATACCCTGATTGGTTATCATAAGTGTGAAAATCATTTTTTTAAAGAACCAGGTCAGTTCTCTCAAGTGTTGGGAAGAACCGGAACTGATGTTTCTCATTAAAAGAGAGAGAGAGAGAGAGAGAGAGAGAGAGAACCACCCAACATTGATATATACCCTTTCTTTACCCCAGGTTCCAGGTTGCAAAAAAGGGAGAACCTCTCAAGACCCACTTCAACTTCCCCCAAAGTGCATGGAACATTTCTCAATCCCAAAAGGAGATCCAGTTTCTTGAATGAATATGCAAAAGAAAGAAAAGAATTCAGCAACCCAACTCAAGAAGTTCTGGGCAATTCCCAAGTTCCTATACTCAAGTGATGACTCCAAACACAAACACAAACACATTTTGGCATTCCAAAATACATCATCAATGCTCACACTAGACTCACTCCCTTATGAACAACTTTTCAGCATGGACAAACACTTCCAGAGTCAACATGCAACAAGAATTACAGTTGAGCTGGTGAGGAACAAAACTTAGCCAGGCAGGCCTGGCACCTACTCTCAGATGATGGATAATCAGCTAATCTACAATCATGTGGTGGAGTCAGCACAGAGGGGTTTTTTTTTTCCTTTTCAATTTTCTAGTATGAAAAAAAATTCTGAAATATTTCCAAAAGTTTAACAAAAGTAGTCAAATTTACACTACAAAAACAAAAAAGTTACACTTCTTTTTGTCCAAAAACAACAAAATTTGTCAGAAAAAACAAAACCCCCCACTTGAGTCAGCATGTGAGATTGGGTGGGGTTGGAGGAGGATGTGCATTCTTGTCACTTGTGGTCATGTGGGGTCATCAAGTATTATGCAAAGTGAAGAACCTGGGAAGATATCAGATGTTCAGAAAATGCGAATTTACTAGTGTTGGTCCCGTATATTATACCAGGACAATTTGATCCTCCTGGTATTGGGTACAAGACTGATTCTTGGCTAGTATGAGGCAGGTATAAAAAATCTAGTATTTACAATGGTATAAAACTGATACATGGCTGGTATGAACATTGGTAGCTAGGAGCTGTTATGTATAAAGGAAGTGTTGCATTGAAGTTACTAGTATTACATATAGTAAAGGACGTTGTGAAGCATCATTTCATCCATCTGTCTTGTCATCCATCTGTCCGGTCATTCATTCATCCTGTCATGGTCTGTTTACTCCAACGGGTTGAAGAAAGAATGGAATAGACACAGCACGGTGGAGAATAATATTTGTTAGTGTTGTAATTTTATTTTATTTTTTAATTTTTAATTTTGGGGTTTTTGGACTTAGGTACACTCATCCTGTCTCAACAACTGAAAGAGTTGGGTTGGACTTTTTTTTTTTTAAATTTATTTAGAATATTGGAAATTTTCAATGCGTTTTACATTGCCATAATTTTTTATTATAGTTCAATGGATGCCAGAGCCAGCAGCCGTTAAGCACACTTTTATTAGATATTGGCAATTTCAAGGCTTGCATTTGCCATAATAATAATGGCAATGGATATCAGTTGCCATTTTAGCACACAAACTTAATAGATATATTGGTAATTGCAATGATCAGATTGCCCAAAAAAACAATTTTGCCAATAATAATAATATGCTGGATGCCAAAGGTATTATTATGATGCATGTGAAAATTGGCTGCACCA
>Ga0116231_10002585_pt1 | contig 37849 bp, 25 predicted proteins | sample S1TSphgellanicum_2_FD_89695 | JGI IMG/M metagenome (GOLD analysis project Ga0116231, IMG submission 89695) | Host-associated microbial communities from peat moss isolated from Minnesota, USA - S1T2_Fd - Sphagnum magellanicum MG | ecosystem: Host-associated > Plants > Peat moss > Unclassified...
AAATTAAGGTTTTGCTAAAAGGTAAAGGTTTAATAAAAAATAGATAGAACTTTTGCTAATGTGTAATGGTTTAACCATGAAAAAATGGAAGTTTTGTGAAGTCTAAGTACAGGTTTAGTCTAGAATTTAAGTTATAATTTTTGCCAAAAGGTAAAGATTTAACCAAAAATATATATAGGTTTTGTTGAAAGGTAAAGGTTTACCAAGAGATAGAGGTTGAATTAAAAAGATATAGATATTTTGCCAACATGTAAAAGTTTAGCCATGAAGAGATAGAAGTTTTGCGAAGAGGTATAAGTTTAGCTATAAATAAATAAAAATTGTGTTAAAAGGCAAAGGTTTAGTAAAGATAGCAGTTTATCCATGAAAAAATAGAGGGTAGGTAGGTAAAGGGTTAGTAGGTATGGCCAAGATGTAGGTCAATAGGATAGCTAAGGAACTAGGGTAAATGAATTGGAAGGTAAGTAACATGGTCAAGGTTGGGGAAAAAACCATTCAAAACATTAAAAGGGTCATTAGCCCAAAAATCTTGATTGTGGTACAATGCTAGGTTGATGTAAGATTAGGAATTGAATGAAGAAACACAGCTCATCTTATGGACAAAACAACAAATTGGTGCATTGATGGATACTGATTCACTTTGGCCTTTTATGTGGAGTTGTGACAAACCCAATAAAAGAATTTCATGGTGGAGTATTGTGGCCTTGTGCTCACATTTTCGATGAAACAATCATGGATTAGTATCACTTTAGCTTACCTTTCCTGAAAGATAAACAATTTTAATAATTAAGATATTATTTCATCTATAAATAAGTTTATAGATTGATCCAAGACTCCAAGACCTAAGAATTTACAAGTCAGATCTGGCATCTCCACAATAGCATTAATTTAAATTTGTTTTTCTTGATTAGGAGGAGCATGCGTATTTGCATTTCTTACCCTCTCAACTCGTATTAGAGAATGTGAAGTTTGTACTACCAAAAGCTTTTGAATCGGTTGTTATCTTCCCAAAAAACAAATTTGCAATTAATTTGTAAATTGTTTGTGTGAACAAAGAAAACAAAGTCTTTTTTTATCTTCCTAGGGGGAGTTTTGGTTCTTTGCATGCTTTGCCACATGGTGGAGTGTTATGAACACTTCTTCACGAAAGTATTTGAAAGAAGTTTTTTGAATTTTGGAAGTAAGGAGATTCGCAAAGAAATGTCCTTTAGGAGAAGAGGAGGAGGTTGTCATCCTATCACGTTGATGGAATTAGCAAAAACCATGGCAAATTTTGTAATAGATCGCAAGTGGGACTAGTTTCATAGCCCATGGAATTTTCTTTTTGCTTTCATCTTGGTGATAGTAGGAGGAGTGTCGGGGAGGTGAAGGAAAGAAATGTGTCAACCATTGCAGGTTGGAGTCGCGTGGCAATCTGAATTTTTTTTTTCCCTTTATTTTTTCTTTATTTCTTCCTTATTCCTTCTTGTTTTTCCTTTTTTTCTTCTTTATTTTTTTCCTTATTCTTCCCTATCCTTCGACACGATGAAGGCCCTTACTTCTTTAATTCTTGGGTGTCCCTTGGGTTTTCATTCCGATTTGGTTCTTCAAGCAACTTGCAGCCCTTCTAATGTATCATCGTCCCTTGGGGGTAAGAGTGGGGCCCTTTGCAATGTTTTATGTTTTGGTGGTGAAAGTTTTATTTTCCCAACATGGCATGACTTATCATCAAAGGCACTATGAAGATTTTCAAGTTCTTCCTCCTAATGGTTCTATATTTTTTCTATCTCCCTTTGGTTCCTTTTCCCCCCTAGTGACATGAGCTTGGATTTGGTGTTAAATCTTTTGAACCCCTTCCATTTGGGCCTTCCCTAGTCGCATTTGTATGCACACATCCCATTCATTCTTCAACAATAAGTGCAACTTGTTTTTTGCCTTCCTCTTGACTGCTTACCACATGACCCATTTGATGTGGTGATTTAGCACCTATTCTTGTTGTTTCCTCAATGGTGTTTTTCTCTTCTTTTTCATGGGGGATCAACCAGGCCTAAAGACACCAAGGTGCATTTTTGACAATTCTTGTACAAAAGGCAGTAATTGGGTGGAGATTTAAATGGAGCACCTTTTGTGGGCACAAGTGTAGGTGGAAATTTTGTCCTTAATTATGGGCATGTTAACATCTTTGTCCAATTTTAATTTTGCCCTTATGCCACCCAATTGCGTCAATTATGACATAGTTTAACCTTGGGGCACATCAAGGAATTTGCATGTGCTAATAGGGCTTGTGCCCTTTTTGCCTAAGCTTTGGTGTCTTTAAAGATAGTTAACTTCGTTGCTAGCTTTACACTTGCTTGACATGGGATCCCCCTGTTCGGATACCTTATTAAACTTTCAGCTAAATTTAGACCTTAATCTTTCCATGGATTTATTTAGGTCAACATTTTTACACATGTTTCATTTGTCAACTTGTGATCCATTTGGCATGGTTTTCAAATAGTTTTGAGATTTTTTTTACATTGAAGGTTCAATTAGTGCTTTCATTTAACTTCACCAATTGTGTTCCCATATGGCTACTAATTGCATCCATGGGTCCATAACTTAAGTTCTTTGTGCTAGTTGGTTTTGGTTTTGGCCAAGCCCTCTGGTGGCATCGATCCGATTGCAATGGGAAAGGCAATCTATTAGTTGGTGAATAAAGCTTTATGTTTGCGATTTGTGATGCGTGTATTTATCATTTATCATCATACCAGTCCAAGGTGGTGGTTAGAGGAGGTTGTGAGGCCATGGTCCATGGTCTTTGGGCCACTTTGGATGCCCATTTTGATTGAGTGGTGTTTTAGGTAAATGTTGCAAATGCTTTCAACATCATCTTATGTAAGGCCATATTCCAAGAGCTTTAAGTAGTGGGAGGCAAGTTGTCCTAGTTTTTCCCCTTTGTTCATTCTTTTTATGGCTTTCAAGTTCCTTTATTCTTGAATCATCACTCTTCCTTGAAGGTTTTTTTGTCATTTTTTTCATTATGGGCACACACAAAGGCAACCCATTTGTAGGGCCTCTTTTTGCATTTACTCATTTCCATACTTCGCATTATTCTTCAAGGGTTTTCCCTTCATGTCTTTACCTTCCTTGGCCAATGACATCCATGTCCTTGGTTATGCCCATGTTGTCTCCCTCACCTTTGATCATGTTGTTTTCCAATTGGTTTCTATAAGGTTGTGTGTTCAACTTCACAAATGTTTGGCCTAAACTCCTTCTAATTTACCTCTCAAACTCATCCCCCTTGTCAAGTTCTATTGCCCTTGTGATAACATCAAATTTTTTGGCATCCCTTTTGTTTCTACTTCCTTCACTTCCTTTTTTTTGCAGGAAACTTTAAACAAGGATGTTTAGCATGTAAATGTGTTTCTAGGATTAGGGGATGTCTAGGTGGCTTTTAGTATCTTCTCTTGATGTTTCACTTAGAAGTCTTATTTTAGACTTTGTTACTTCCTCCCCCTTTTTGTTTTTCAAAATTAGTTTACTATTTTTTATTCAACCTTAATGGGAGTTTTTGAGATACTTCGGGGTTCGAGCTCATAATTGGAGTGGGTCGAAGTTCCTCTAATCGATTAACAAATGGTTAGATTCCCAATTCTAATGGGGGCATTATTGATTTCTTCAAAGGTCATTATTTTAACTACCTATTTGGGGAATTGGGCCTTAATTGCCCATGTCATAATTTCCAAGTTTCTGTTGGATTCTTATTTGTTCTTGTTGAAGGCGATGGGTGCAAGCAGCTTAGAGCCACTCCCTTTCCAAACACATTTGAGATTAACGCGAAAGCTTCTTATTACTCTAGGGGCTACAACATGTGCGCACCCTTTCAAATAGTTGGTTGAAAGGAGAGGCACAGATTGCCTTTAATTTATTATTTTAGATATTAGACAACCATTCATTTACTTACATCATTTTTTATTTATTTTCTAATTTGCCTTGAGTGTGCTTGAAGTCATTTTTGGGGCCGAATGTGGGCAATTAATTGTCAACTTGCCTAATCATCTTTTTTTCCCACCTAGCTTCAGATTTTTTCTCCACCACATTGCGAACTTGGTTAAGGGTGAAAGCATGGTAAAGTAAACAATTTTTTATCCTTGTCACCAAAAAAACAAGTAATCACTAACAGATTTTAATCTATTGAAAATAGAAATGTTTTTTTATTTAATGATCAACATGAGGATAATTTTTAATTTTATCACAATGCTGTTGATTAATCACATATCTGATTTGCATTTAAATAGATTTTCAAAAAAAAACTATGTTTTTTCTTTTTCTTTTAACTATGCAAACTTGTAGAAATAGGTGAAAGTAAACGAATTATTGAATATTTTCCATTTTCAAGATGATGTAACTCTAAAATGTACTTATAAATTTTCAATGTTTAAATATTATAGTAGAATACATCAATCTTTTAATGAAAAAGTGTCACAACCCTATTTTGAGAAAGTGTGTGAGGATGAAACTCACACTCTCAAAATGGGGACTTGGGAGTCCTTCGAGACTCCCAAAACTTCAAAGTTTGATTGCAGGGGTCAAAACACCTCACATTAGGGTGTGTTTTATATCATTGGAAAACTATCAAAGTGTAGATGTCGAAAATGGGCTTGCATGGGCCATTTGGACATCTGCAGCACAAGTTATGGCAAAAACAAAGGCCTGGAGTCAAACTGCCAGTTTGACTCCCGACCTCTAAAAGTTAGGAATCGACCCGACCCCAATGCGTGTAGGTGGATTGCAACACACTATTGGAAAGCTCTCGAAGAGAGCTACAAGTTTGCTTCAGGCGTCACCCCAATCGGAGGTTTGAAAAAAGAGTTATGATCTTGCAAAATCCCGAGAATCTAAACTGGGATAATTTCGGGACTCCTCCTTGGGAATCCCGGGACAAAAAGCCATTTGGATGTAGGTGCCATGAAGAGGCATAGAGTATACTATATGAATGAAGGTGATGATTTCCCTTGAGTCCGGGCTGTGGTGAGTCTTGTGAGTCTAGAATCACCCATGGCTTGTCTTAGCACTAAAGGTGCTCCAGAAAGTGATCTAACCAACTTGTTGGTTAGTTTGATGTAGGTTTGAATAAGTAACTAAAAATTGTCACTTTTCCTAGTCCTATCCCGGAACTTCAGCACACCCTTCTACCCCTTCTAGTGCTAAGAACTAGGAGCATGCCCTGAGTTCCTTACAATTCCACTGTTTGAATAACTTAGGTACATCTTGGGTCTAACTAAGAACTTAGGAGCGTGTCAAAAAGTAGGTTTAAACTTAAATTGACCAATCATTTTCAAACATATTTATTATCTACTTTTATTGTGCCAAAATTTCTCAATTTTTATATTCATTTCACTATAAATTTAAAGAAAAGCATCATGCTTTCATTATATTATTTTCAATCTACTTTCTTCTACTTGTGTAGAAAACTAAACCATTTTTTGACCGCCTTGGAGATAATTTTTTTTTTGTATATTTACCATGCTTTCACCTTTGGGTCTTTGCCATCCTTAAATCCTTGGGGTGTCACACTGCATTTGTAGCCAACATTTGGAACTTATGGGGATTCACCTTTTTCGTTGTGTTCATAGTCCAGGGAGAGGATAGCTTCGCATGATGTTGTGTGAAATGCTTTTGTGACCAATGTGGGATTTCACATTTCACAAGAATAGAACCATGTTCTTTCGCCCCCTACCTTGAAATCTTCATGCCATCGAATTGACATTATGTTATCAATCAATGGCTTTCTACACGTTGGTAGACATCATTACCACTCAAGTTGATTTGGTTTCGTGAGCTACTTTTTCTTGTGGGGTTATCACAATAATTGCAACTCAAGGAAAGGATGATCTTTATCACAATCTGTTCCCAACAAACATGTTTGTCTTTCTAACTATAGAGATTTTCAAATGTTTACACCAAAAGGTGACTGGGTTTTTTCATTGATGTATCAACATGGCATGGGGAGCAAAGGGCACTAAAAGCCTTCCTCTTTTAGTTTTGTGCGCATTTTGTAAACAAATAGTGTCAATGGCATTACAACATGTGCATGTAATCTTTATTTTGAAATGTGTAGTTGTGGTAGGTGAGGGTTCGTCTAAGCAAGGTGTCCTCTAAAGAGGTCCTCCCCTTTTCTTATTTGATATGCCTCTTGCAATAGGAGGGGGTTCCCGCTCCGAGAACTTGATGTTCCCTTGTGGTCCACCATCTTAGGTGGTTCATTTGTCTTCTTGGACATGGGCCCTTCCATTTTGTTCCTTGTATTCCCCCTTTTATGGGTGCTTTGGTTTTTATTTGATTGGCAGGGTTTCATCATTCTAGCTGGAAGAATGAACAAGCCCAGCAACTGGTCATCAATTTAACCTATAGATAGATTATATGTAAATCGGAGCCAGGCACAATTGGCATGCATAATCAAGATAATAGGGTAGATAGATCGGTGAGCAAACACTTAGTGTCTCAGAGCTCATGGAAATCCAAGGGAAGGCTTCTTTGTTTACGGTGTCCAAAGAGAAATTGAAGCCCTCCTCTCGGCACATTCGAGGCACTAAAAAACATCAAAAACTCAGCAGAAATGAGAAAAGTTACAGCCCATCAAAGTAACAAGGATCAAAAAGTTGAAAAGGAGGCACACAAGAACATTTGGAAGTTGGTTTCTGAAAGCCCAAACATTCCTTCCACCTTGCTTCCTTGTCTTCAGAGTTTGAAAGGTGATTTGTAAAGCTTAAGATGACATTCTCAGGACACTTTAGATTACTCAAATTGAACAAGCGATGAGAAAATTATGAGCTTTGAAAATAGGAAGAGTCTGAAAAAAGAAAAAACGAGTTTGGAAGTGTTTTGTAACCTGGAAATGTAGGACAGAATTTCGAACACATGTAGGGTAAAGCTTTCTGTCCAGTCCCACGTTTTACACCCGCAAATGTTCCATTAACGATGCTTGTAGCACACCGACGTCATGCGATGCAATATATGAGTGTGTAAGCTCCTCAGTTCGGTTTCATCCTGAGCTCGACTTCCTTCCATCGGTTGCAGCTGTGCTACCGAGGCGTAGTGTGAGACGGCTTTTGACCATCCACAACGGCAGCTTCGTAAGGACGATTGTGCATGGTGAGCCACGTATGGACAATTACTTTGGTACTCTTCATTGCTTCGATTTCCCATCCGTTCACTGTCTTTCTTCCGTCTCAACCCTTCGATTCATACACTAGTCTATTATGTGCTAAATAATGCGCCCCTGGGCCCCTGGGGCGCATTCTGCATGCCAGTGAGCCTTTAGAGCGAGGCCGGCCGAGACCTAGGTGCAGAATGCACCCTAGAGGCGCCTTCTGATCTGGCATAAAGGCATTTCGAAGGGTCTGATTCAAGAGATTTGGACGACATTTCTTTCGAAATAGGCACCTTTTCCCAGAGGACCTGCTTCTGCAATCTAGATGCCTGAAAAGTGTGCAGAATTTGCCCTAGAGCAACCTTTCATGTCGATCTCACACTTTGCGAGTTGTACTAGGTGCCACAAAATGCTAGCGTTGGAGAATTGTAGACCCGGTTTGTCGTGAAGATTCTATACACGAAACGTTAGACTCGTACAACTCCCTGTGTGACATGTGGGAAGTTTGTCAGTTATCCCCCTTAGAAATCCCTCTTAGAACCAATGTCACAGAGAAAATTGGTTCTTTCCCCAATCTAGGTGCTTTCCAACCGGGGAAAAATGGCTAACTTCCCCTTTGATATTGGTTCACAGTACCCTTGTAGATGGCATACTTGAACTGTCCCTTTGAGGCTCCTTTGGAATGTTGCACAATTCCTTGTTACTTACTTACGCTTGTCATCTATTCCTGGGTTACACTGGTACCTTCATAGTGATTTGGACGACGCGCTTCACTTGCTGCAGGCCAAATTGTTGGAGTTCTTCTTGCGGTTTCACCCCTGCGCCCGACGGGTGTCCAGCGCTCCCACCCGCCGCTGCAGGTGCTGCGCTCGCTGCATTCCTTATCTCAAGGGTTCTCGCGAGCGGCCAGCTCTCGGACGAAAGGTGCGGATTGAACTTATACGTGCTGCAAAGCTCGGACGACATGCAAACAAAAACTGCTTGGCTCACGATCACTATAGAGCACGACGCCATGCTCGCCTTTTCATCTCCATCAGGCTCTGCCGAGCTTGCATATGAGAAGCTCGAAATTACACCACATGGAAGGGCGGTGATCGACCCGGCCAATTCCGCAGCAATCCGCACGGCAGCTGCAGCAGCTGGTTGATTCTAAACACACACAAGCAGTTCTCGTACAACACACTCACTCTGTGACATGTGGGAAAGGTCTCAGTTATCCCTGTTAGAAATTCCTCTTGAAAACCACGTCAAAGGGAAAATTGGACTTTCCCCAATATGTGGTTTACAACCAGGGGGAAATGACCAACTACCCGTCGCAGATTGGTTCAGCGTAGTACCCTTCTAGATGGCATAAATAAACTTTCCCTGTAAGGCTCCTTGCGAATGTTGCAAAACTCTCTGTGTTGCACAATTCCCTGTTTGTTACTTACGCGTATAGTCTATTCTTGGATTTCAAGTTAGACGGTTTTCCCACAAGGGAGGCATCCAAGAGCTCCTTGTGACAGTCGAGAAGGTAGACAGTAGCTAGGAATGTGATCTGAAATCCGTTTGTAGTCATTCGACCTTGATCTGATTAATGCTGCAACAGAGACATTGTCTTAAGAATGATCTCTTGTCAAAGGTCTAGCACTCTAAAGCTCCTATAATATATATATAATCCTACCAGCTCTGCGACCACCATATAACTTGGACCACCACACTTGGAAGATGTCTGACGCATGGGCACTGAAGAAGCTCTTAGACATTTTGGACAGATGTGTGAGGACGGTGTACAGCCAAATGATAACACTTTCATTGTCTTCTGTCAGTTTGTACCCATGATGCAGGTCTGGTGGATGAAGGCATGTGCTATTATATTAGTCCAATGATCACCTGGACTAAGGATTTCTCCAACATTGGAACATTATGTGGCAATCGCAGTTATATGGCAGTTGCTTGCAGAATTCATGGTGATGTGGACATTGGAAAACGTCCTGCCAAAACATTTCTTGAAATGGAGCCTACAATGCTGCTGTATTCAATGTGCTGCAGTCAAACATCTAGGCTGGTGCTGGCAACAGGCATTTCTGTCAGAGTGTTGAACTGCTGAGAAAGGGCCGAACAGGTGTGAAGAAACAGTTGGGTTGCACCTGGATTGAAGTGAACAGTGAGATTAAGTCCATCCTCAGAACTGCAGATATTGTCAGGGCTGATGTATGATCCAGGGTATGTGCCTTGTACAAAATTTGTTCTGGATGAATGTGGAAGAAGGAAAGGTATTTCAGTTGTGTCACAAGAGTGAGAAGCTGGCTATTGCATTCAGGCTCATCAACACAGCTCCTGGTACTCCTCTTCGAATAAGAAAAAATCTGCAGGTTTTTGCAATGATTGCAACACTTTCACAAAGTTCAGTTCAAGAATAGTTGGCAGAGCCATTGTGGTGAGGGATGCCAACCACTTTCATCACTTTGAAGATGGTGTTTGATCTTGCATGGACTACTGGTGATGCCAATAGGCTAACTTGTCAAACACTAAATTGACTTCATTTTGTTTATAGTAGCATTTCTAGTGAACTTTTAACACAATTAAAGTTCAACACCATTCTCAGATGTGGTGTCACTAAAAAGTTGGCCATGGAGCCACCTCCCAAGATTATTGGTTTCTTGGCTCTCCCATCTGTAGCACTTAGGTCTGTTGCCTCTTTCTTGTTATCTATGAAGGGAGTTATTTTGGAAACTGCGTGAATGTTTGAGACTACTGAAATTGATGACCAATTTTAAATGTTGACCAACAAAGGTTGGACATATTAGTCTTGGACCTCAATCTTTTTGAATTGATCATTGTACCTAACCTTCAGTGATGTTTGTAGGTTATCTTATGTTTTCTTTGTTCAATATTTCTTAAGTTTGCTGATTGGAGCTTTTTCTTTCAGACCATAGCTGCTCTGTAATGGAGTATGGAGTATTGGCACCATATTTCAAAATGGGATGTCTCCTGCATCCCCCCTGCACAGTTGCTGCAGAAGTTTATATACCCCCAATGAATTCTTTGGTCAGAATGCCTGGTACAGGGGATCCAAGCAAATCATATGATTATCAACGTTGGAGGAATAAATCAACCATTCCCACTCCTTGCACAAGATTGCAGCTCTTGGATACTAGTTTTGTCTGGAATTGAGTTGCATCATTTAACAGGCCTGGTACAGGGGATCCAAGCAAATCATATGATTATCAACGTTGGAGGAATAAATCAACCATTCCCGCTCCTTGCACAAGATTGCAGCTCTTGGATACTAGTTTTGTCTGGAATTGAGTTGCATCATTTAACAGGGTAACGGAAGATGCACAATGGAAGAAGGAGCCAAGGAGCTTCCTTTTATTTTATTTCTTTGGTTTTTAGTGTTGGCAACCTCAAGACCCAAGAAAGCTGAAATGCTGGAACCACAGTAAAGAATCTGATTTTAGTTTTCTTCGTCTTTGTGTAGGCCACAATAAGCCCCAAATAGAATTTCAACAAATCCACATAACAAGCTTTATATAGAAATATGCAAACCCAAAAGTGGAAACAAATTCATTCCTCTTGAGAAGGGAGGAATTAAGGCACACCATGCTGATGGAGGATCAATGCAAAAAGAATCAACACCCTACCCCCTGCTGATGGAGGATCAATGCAAAAAGAATCAACACCCCACCCCCTGCATAGAAGTACACAAAACAACCATTTTGGATATATCCTAGAATCCTTTAAAACAATGCTGATTCATAATGTAGCTTCAGGATTCAAAGTACCAAGTTTAACAATTATCCTCTTCTTTTCTCCCCTATATTATTCCATTTATTCCCTATTCCCTCATAGGTCTCCCTATGCAACAAGTGTCAAAAGAGAGGAAACCAAACCCCCTAGACCCAATTTCAACCCTCCAACAAGTATCAGGAAGTAAACTGCCTTCATATCCGCAAAAGCACTGTAAGCCACCTTGGTGGCTTTACTACCTACAAGTGAACTCTAATCCATTTCCTTGCTACAGTGATGAAATTCTAGAAACCCAAGCCCTTGGATATATAGGTTTTGTATGGATGATTGCCATTTTGGCTACATCTGTAAATTCCTAGATAGACATTGACTCATAATGCAGCTTCAGGATTCAAAACACAACCCCAAATTTTACCCAAAAAACGGAATTAAACATCAAAAATTTGAAATTAAATTGCTGTTTAAAGGTTCTATAACCAGAAGTGAGATAAAAAAAAGTGAAAGTCACCAGGTTTCTACACATGGTTTCCAGTAAGTAGCCAGAAATATATAAGGATGAATCTAACAAATTGAACAAATATGGTTACATGGCTTATAACCATATTTGGCTGAATTCTCCCAACATGATGGAAGAAACTTGACATCTCACAAACCATTGCACCTCTAGCCATGAATAAAGATAAAATATCTAATACACTCAATGAGGTCCTTCTGCAAGGTGAATCCCACTTGAGATCACATCAAAACTGTTGCAAAGAACAGTAGAGCTGACCAAGAAGGCTTTTACCACTGGAGGGGATTTGTGACCACCCTTTGAATTTTCATGATTTCATCCACTTGTGTGAAAACTTCACCCACTGACTGGATGACAGACAAGAGGACAATCTGAAATGTACAAAGGACAAAAGCAAATTCTTAGCCAATTAGGTTTGTGTTATTTTGGCCAATTGGTAATCTGAATTGGGCCTTACCACTTCAATTTGCTGGTTACTAAATACCCCCAATGAGCTGTCTCAGAGCTTCATTCATGGGCAAGGCCTCCATATTCTGATTGTGCATTTTCAGTGTCCTATACTTATTTTTTTTGCAAAATCGGAGTCTATGACCCCAAATTGCACTAAGGCACCCCCTTTCCACAGTAGAACCCCATGGATCCAAGAGTTCTCCACTCTGCATGGGACCCACTGGAGTGCTGGTTCTTCAAAAAAATTGGGTAGGGTCAAGCACCCAAGTAGAGCAAGTCGGGAGGTATTTAACATTCTTGCTTCAATAATGCTGTCTACAGAATATCACTTCATCAATGCTTAGGGTTAGGCAACCCTAGCTTCACAGATGACTTGATCTCAAACGAACACTTTATGGGTTTTGGGCAGAAGCTTAGTGGGCCCGCTTTCCATCCTTTCTTCACATAAGCTAAGTGCAGCTGTATCACAATGTCCCACTCCACATTGCCCAAATCTTCTTCACTCATGTTTGGAATTCGCCAGCGTGCATCTGCAACAAAATCATCTCTATCCTGCGCAAATCCCTTTGGGTCATAATTACTTGGCAGCTTAGGCAAAGCTCCAAATGCAAAGCTGGATGGCTTCTCAAGCTTAAAACTTTTACCGTCTCTCCAGCTCTGCATTTCCCACGGCCAGGCCACAGATCTTGTTGGCTTGCCGGTAAATCTACAGGGCCTCCAATCAAATTCTCGAGCAGTTACCGCTCTCTTCCCTTGCCTTTTTATCATCACATTCACTGGATTTGAATGAGAGAAACCTGACCCAACTCCAACTGTGGATGCTTTTTCATGAGTAAAATCACGTGCTTTTGGTGTGGGGAGGCATATCAATTTGTCACATTGCAGATGCCAAGTCCCAGATGGTGTTGCTGTAGTAGTCACCATGTATACAAACAAGCCCCGCTTGTCGTTGTCATTGAAACAGTCCTCGACACCAAAGGAACATTCCATGAGTGCTAAGCGCACCCATCAAGTATCACCTTCTCTGTTGAGAGTCGTACAGGAGTGTGATAAATCAAAAGAAGTTACAACAAATCAAGTCAAAACCATACAGGCTCCTTCATAGCCTATAAGGAAGTTTGTACTAAAAGGAAACAGCAGCAGGTAAGTGATACATACCTACCATGAGCTGTTTTGAAAAAAAAATCACCAAAAACCTTTTGATCCTGATTGTCAATCAGATAATTATCCTGGAATGACACAGAAATATCCTCTTTCAACCATTCAAAATCTGCAATTGAGTATCCAAATGTTGTCCATTCAGTGAATGAGCTTTACACCCAGATAAGAGTAATAGAGGCACACCACATCATGCATTCAAATGTGACTAGAAGGTTATATCTTTCTCAGAACTTCATGCATACTGACGTCCTATTACGTAGTGCCACCAACTTAGTGGGACACTATGCAAGCTAAAACTACCAGAATTGAGTGCAGCCACCAGACCTCGTGTATGTTCTGCAACTGGGGAGTATGAAGCCTAGACCCTGATGGAAAAAGTACATCAACAAAATGATGAGGTTGTCAAGTTCTTACCAACTTCAGGTACTTTGACAGCACCCCTAAAGTTCGACTTAGAGTTGTCCTCAGAGGGGCAAGGCACAGCATCAACTTCCACAGATTTTATTGAAATTTCTTCATTTGTAGTCAATGCCAGCACCACCGTAACATCATCCAAAGCCTCGACCACATTAAATCCATGTTTTGTAAGGGTTTCGAACAACTCCCCATCGAGATCTTGAGTTTTGTCAAGAACAACCTCACAACCTTGATCTTTTGCGTAGCGGACTGCATGCTCGCAGTACTCTGCTGCTGGGTCTCCACTGTTTAGGTTCAACGCAACGTCTCCTGTTTATACAAAGCGAGTTAAAAATTCATGGTAAGGTAGGAGAGTGTAGTTCTAAGGTTGTCTTTCACGAAGTTAGCATCGAGGTGAGACCACGCACCAACGGTCGTCCGCTACTTTATACGAAACGAACAACCAGAATTTTATTACATAAATGAAGCTACTCAATATCGATGTTATAGAATAAATCACTACCACGGCCACCGTTTCGCTCACCTGAATCCATTTGGTTTTCGTCACGAACACTCCACGTGATGTATCCCTTGATCTTCTTAAATCGCTCAGCGCCTACTCTTCCTCCACTAGTTCAACTCTGCCTATTGGAATTTCCTTGGTCCAGAACAGCCCAATCCTTTAGTGATGTAAACAACACATGCGTGCGACACAATCAAGTGGAGAAACATTAATTAGTGCTCGATTGGAACAATCGGCGCCCAACACGTAAGACATTACGCACTTCCCAACACATTCGTTCAGAAAGCAGTTGATCTACGGCTCAATCAAACAGTTAATTCTTTCAACAATACCTCTGCATCCTCCGCCCACACCCATGTGTACCCGTCACACCACACCCAATCAGTCAGATATGTCATATCACATGACCCCAGACATAAAAAGTCACGACCATGAACAAACCAAAGAAATGGTCCCAGACAGCCTCAGGAAGCAATTTCAGACCTTGAAGACGCCAAAGATTACGCCCTACGAACCGAAGCAGAACTCAAGACTACTTCAGCGTCACGCCTGTCAGTAGGCATGTTTGGGGAAGCTATCTAGAAGAAGAAGCTTCCAGAAGACCTAGAAGACGAGAGACGGCTGAACAATGCTCAGCGCGTAGCGCGTCGGTACGCTGGCTGCTGCTCAGCACCGACGCTGGCTGCTGCTCAGCGCTTGCTGCCTAGCATCTGCCCAAAGCTCTTTAAAATTTTAAAAATTCTTCTTCTTTTCTTGTTTTTCTTTTTGTCTCTGGTTTCTTTTTAATTGATTCTTTTAATTTTTTTTCTTCTTGCTTTTTTTTCCCCCCAAGAAGGATGTGGTTTCTTCTTCCTTTTTGTATAATTTTAAATTTCTTTTTTATTTTTTTCCGTTTATCAGGTACTGCTTCTTCTTGTGAATATTTTTCTTGTTTATTTTCTTCTTGTCATTTTTAGTCTTGTAAAGTTTCTGGCTGACATAACTCGAGGATTTTTTTTTTAATGACAAATTATGTTGCTTTATCAAAAAAAAAAAAAATCAGAAATTTTGCGACATTTTTGAAATTCAAAATGCAAATTTGACGAAGATCTGGCTATCGTGAATTTTAGCGTCATTAAGTGGGTCAAACAGCGCCCGGGCCAGAACCCAATTGACGTTAAGTCTGATGAAGCAATTCAGATCTAACCGTCTGACATTGCACTAAGAATCTAGCAATGAAAAGTCTGTAACCGTTTAACTCTTGTTACGAAGCTGTTGAAATTGTTCACTTGGTCCAATCTCACATTTATTGGCACATTTGTCGGCATATGAAAGTTAACGAAAAGCTTTGAGGTTTTGACTATGCTGGTGTTGGTGCCGAAGAACACGTTACTTACTCACGCTTGACAAGGTCGGTCATACTCACGGCTAGGGACGAACGTTCATTGCAAGGTGCGGATCGGTAGAGCAAGCTAGGGATCGTGGCTCTCACAGTCGGTATGTAACCAACATCTCTTATCAATTCTAGTTATGGTATTGCTGTTATTCCTGTGATGCCTTGACATATCTCGTAAGCCAGAAAGTTGGGTTTATAAAGGAACAGATATCGGTAGGGCAAGCTGTTCAGTTTGCTGCCTTTCCAGGAATATTTTTCCTGGAATGTCTCGGCTGACTCTTTTACGGTGATTTATGTCATTGGATTGCCTGGACACCGGAGTTACACACTAGTTATCAACAAGAAGTAAGTTGGTTCGGAATTTCCGTAATTTCATGAAAAATGGCATTGACATAGTTTGTCTCTGTGTGACTCTAATGTCGATCTTCTGAACTCTCTCCCCATTTCCTACGTTGTTCTATTGATTTATGAAACGAAAGTAAACAATAGTACTTTTTTAGCATAGAAAGGCTTGCAAGCATTTTCGTACCTGAGGTATATCCTATGGTGTCTTTGAGTGAGGGTGATGCATTATGAGGGTGTGGTCTTGTTGTAAAAGGATGGTAATGACAATTTTGTGGAAGTGCTTTTCAATAGCTATGTATACTATAGTCCTCTGTACAAGTCACCTGGTACAATAACAATGTGTTTTGCATGGAAAAACTCAAGCAAATGTAAAACATTGACCTAATATCCACTTGACAAGTGTACATCTCAAGAGGAAAGAACTAATGTTTATTTTTCTGTATGCATTCCAACTACAAATTGTTACATAGGTGCAGTCAGCATTGAGCAAAACAAGAATGTTGCTTCACATGTTGAAGTTGTGATTCAATATGTAAGGCAATTAAGATTTGTAATGATGTTAATCTCCAGAGTTAATAAGTAAATGAATACTGATTACAGGGTTTACTATTGAGATTGGTAGCTAAAACATATCAACTTGGACATATTTGTCCTAGGCTATCTATAGAATTTCATGCATTCCCTGATCAGTTAGTGCTGACAATACTTGCAAGCTTCTTTATGAATTGGCTGGTCAAATCACTCATTTACCCTTCATTCTTCCAAACGTGCAGACCATGTGACAACAGCTTGATGGTGTCAGAGCAGTACGGTTTGTACTTTAAGTTTGGCAGGTGAGGTGAACTTTTGACTCGGTGAACGTGCATGCTGCTAGGAAGACGGCAAACAATGTAGGAGAAAGGAACAGTATGTTACCAACTTCGGCTGGCACAACAATGGAATTGAGTACTGGAACTGAGAGTGAGGGCGATAGGGAAGAAACTTCTCTATTCACACTAATGGCAGGGGTTCCCACTCTGAAGCAAGTGATTGATTCATCAGACATTGATAACTACAGAGAAACCTCTGCCAGAATTTTGCACTGGTGTCATCAAGTTTCTCAAGGAAGGGATTTTCCAACAGGGCATTATACGGAGGAATTGGAGAAATGTCTTGCTTACATTATGAGCGAACCAAGTATGGAGTTTGTTCGAGGTTCTCCTTTGAGCTACAGGCTCACACTTCGACTGGGAAACTTTTATCAAGAACAATCACGGTACCAAGAATCGGTAGAAATGTGCAAGCACATAATAGAGCAAGTGGGTGACACTGAACATCTCCAATATTTTGCAGCGCAGGCATGGAGGACGCTTGGTGAAGCTTATCTTATACAAAGGCAAATAAAGCAAGGAAAGGAAGCACAAGAGAAGTTTTTCAAACTTATGCTCGGTTTACCAGATGATCCTTCTTGGCTAGAGAATGTGGAGAGATATTACTTACTGAGCAAGACTTATCTGGACAATGGCAAGCCAGACGAGTCTAGAAAATTTTCAGCAAAAGCTTTACAATATCTGGAGGGAAAGGAAGAACCTTGGGGTTTCGTATATGGCCACATGACAGTTTTGATCGAATTACTTGGACGGGCTTCCCAGGAATCTGGGGATTTTGTTGGTGCTGTAGAGTATTATCAGGATGGATTGAGGATACTGAAAGTCTGTGGATCTGATGGTATGGAGCAGGTTACATTGAACCTTCATCTTGGAGGCGTTCAAAAGCTCCTTGGTCATTACATTGAGGCAATATCCACCCTCAAGCAAGGTTTAATTTATGCAGAACAATCTGGAAATGTGAATCTTCAATTTAATTTTCTTTTGGCTTTAATCGATATATACGAAGAACTTGTATTGCCGGACTTTGTGCAACACAATTTCATACTTGCTCAAAGGCAAGCAAACGAAGATCTGCAGAGGTGTTTGGAGGCATGTCAGAACCTAATACAATCCTACCCGGCTCTTCGATCCCCCCTATGGGATCATCTCTCAGGGGAGATTTGGGATCTGAAGCATGCTGAAGAAGAGTTGAAGTCAGCAGTGAAAAGAGGAGATCTTGCAGTTCAAATTCTAGCAAGCTTTTTCATTTGTGCGGAGAGGTTCAACCCTGAGTCACCAAATCGAGATGATGCTTGTGCTAGGGAGGCTTTTGAAGAATGCCAGAAATGTCTAAAAGCATGGGATTCCCAAAATGGCGATGTCCTTACTGTTGCATCTGAGAACATGAGGCTAAAGCTGGCTTTCTATGCCTTTTCCTTAGGTGAACTTGAAGAAGCTGAAGAGATACTAAAGGTATTGTTTCGATCTCATGAGAGAATGCTAGGCAATATGTTTATGGCTGGAGATGCATCAGAAGAAATTGTTCTCAAGTTCAGGGAATCTAGAAAAGTGGGCTACAGAGCTATGATGTGGGTCCAAGTTAAGCTAGCTGAACGGGACAGAAATTTACAAGCTGGTACAGCATTATCCCAAATGCCCAGTGCATCAAATCATTCTGGACCCAGAACACTCAATGGTTTGAAGGCACTAATATGGTCAGAGCGAGCTAGAGCAAGGACAGTAATGTTCCATCTAGCCGCAGGATTCGGTGGTCTGAATCTTCAACCAGGGGATAAACGTGAATTCAAAGGGCTTTGGTTCCCAGATGCTCATAATCTTCCATATGATCATAACCCCGAAACTTTGCTGGAAAGCTTGAGTCTTGATAATTACCCACTCCGTGATACCCCTTGGAGGAATGCAATTAAAGACCATATTCGCTTCAACATTGATGATTCCTATGCTCTAAACTTCATTGGGCATGCTGTTCGAGATTCAAAGATGGTATTTGTGGAATACTTTATCTTGGATAAAGAAAAACTTCTCATTATTGTGTTCATGGCAAAACCTGACTCAACTGATGGGAGCTTGATGGATGGCTCTCAAAACCTAGCTCATGTGGAGGAGGGAGTCTCCAATGCAGTGCAGGTCCATTTTAGCATTGTGGACATAAAAGCAAAGCTTGATGATGATGACAAAGCAGATGCACTAGAGGAGACCAAAGGTCTTGCTCAGAGGGTATGTTTCCAAATCTTTAGTGTCCTAGAACAAGACAAAACTTTCAATTACAATGAATACATTCTCTAGAGTGATACTTATATGTGCATATAGATTGTATTTCTTTGACTCCTTCTAAGGTCTAATCTAGGTCAATTGATTTTAGAAAATGGTGGATTTGGTTGCTGTCTAATCTTTTGTAACCTGTGTGATGGATGTAAAGGCTACCAGTGCTTCTAGCAGTGACCTTATTTCCATCATGAACGCAAATAGGTTCTATACAAATGAGATCATCACAGGCTTAGTGGCCAAGTCCCAGAGATTCGTGATAGAAGTTCAAAAGAAACTGAAGGACAATGTACCTAGTACTGACATCAAGGTATTGGCAGAACCTATGTACTTAGGAACTGAACTGTTCATGCTCTAGACATATGAAGAGCCTTTGGGGCCATTCAAATGCACATGGAACTCTGGGGTAAATTCCAGGGTAAAATAAGCCTGCTAAAACAGATGTGAAAGCTTGAATCTGTAACATTCTTGAGACATTGATGCATGGCCATTATTCACTGTAGCAACCACCCACCATCAATGCATGATACATGATCTAACACATTGAAGGCACAACTGATGCACAGAGCTTGAGATGGACGTTTACAAGCATTAGTGTTGTTTAATAGTGTGTGCTGTTAAACATAAGATCATGTTAATTACTAGGGATCAATTTCAAGAATGATCTCATGTTTCTTTCAAGCATATGAACCTTTCTAGCGTTAGATTAACTTTGGTGTTAATATTTCACAATCTTTGTAGCGATATGCTCTTGCAATTTACTTTCCCAGAATTGATTATGCCTTGATGCACATGCAGGATGAAGAGGAAGAACTTGATAGACTTTACAGGATTCTTTACAATCTACTGATTGAGCCAGTTGAAAACTACTTGGAAAGGATTCCTTCCAATTACAATCTTGTAATCATACCCCATGAGGTAAAGTATAAAACAACCATCTTAATTGTCAAGCATGAAGGAGCTCTATATGTTTTGCCTTCATAAGGATTATTTGTAACTGATGATAGTCTTTCTTCTTTAATGGGATCCTCTTGAGTGTACGTGAGGAGGGAATTATTGTTTATAAGTAAGTTACAGCCTTTGTCCACATTTTTGTGGTCATCAAGATTATGGTAGTCAGAGGTTGCTTTTTAAGTATTACATATATCTATCATACTAGAGATACAGATTAGAAAGTTTCAACAAAGCCAGTAAGTGATTGGTAAATTGTGAGCTGAAAAGCTGTTGTATATTCATTGCTTAAGTGATCGAGGAGGCTGTAACTTATCTTGGATTTCCAACTCCTCATTGTAAGTGCTAAACAGTAACAGAACATAGAGCATCTAGGAGTTTTGGTATAATTTTTTTGTTTGCAAATTGTTTTGAACATTTGAATATAGAATCTATTGGAAATTAATGCAACAAGGAGAATGATAGCTTGGTTGACAATGTCCTGAGGTTATGCCTGTAACTCTTGCCTCAGTTACTCTTAGCAGCAATTTTGGTTTCCCCTTGCACCATTGTCAAACCAGTACGAATTTCTAGTATAATTCCTCCCAATTTTATAAGAGTTATGATTAGTAATACTTTTTATCACTGTATGTTTCAAAACAAATACAGGATATGGGTCTTATACCATTTGCAACACTAACAAATGGCAAGCAGGCTCTCATCGAGAGGTTTGCAATCACTGTAGCACCATCCATTTCTACCGTCAGGCTGTGTGGGAAGCTATATGAAAATAAGGTATATCTGCTAAATTTGGAGCAACAAGATTTTGGTCTAATTCAATGCTTTTGTTTATAGGACCTAATTGATATATGCTTTAAACAATTATTTACCTTGTTTTATGGTGTGGTACTATTGTTTGGCAGGTCTTTGGTGATGGAGGTGAATTACTTGTCGGAAGGGAGGCTGGGTACCCTGAAGGGTGGCCTTCGCTGGATAATGCTCATGCTGAAGTTGAGGCTGTGCAGGAATTTTGTCACTCTGCAATTTCCATTACAGACTCAAGTCATGATGGATCTAATGACAATATGAAAACTATTGTGAAGCAATACATGCAGAAAGCATCGTGGCTCCATTTTGCAGCTCATGGCCAAGTTTCAAAAGAGTTTCCCTCGGGCTCCCTTTTGTTAGGCTGTGATGACAGCAGTCGATTGACAGGAGATGAAATAGGACGAGCTGGCCCTTTGCCAGCACGTGCTGCTGTTCTCAGTGCTTGCCAAACTGCCTTGGGATCAGTTCAAGGTAATTAAACATTTGAACCAGCTGCTTCCTGCTTCTTGTTAGCTAACCAATAGATGATAAGCCATGGTTACAACATGTGCAATTTGCCTCTTGCTCTTCGTAGTTGATGACAATATTAAGGGTTGTGACACTTGAACCACAGTTGAGTGTAAACTCCTATTCAAATATAAATCTGACAGGCTTCTAATTAACATCAATCATGCAGTCAATCAATGCTCAATAAGCAAGTAGCAGTGCCACTGGCTTGAAGTTTTTATCCTATGGTTGATATGATATTGTGCTCCTGAAGTAGGTAATTCAAAGGGAGTCACTGTGCTAATTATTGAAACAATTAAGACATGCAGTCTCAAATGTCAAAACTTCAAGCTAGTCTTCATGTACTAGTTTGAGGCTTGGCCTGTAACATTGATCTTTGGTGTGAATTGCAGGAGAAGGGATTCTTGGCTTTGCCAGGGCCTTCATGCTCGCTGGGGTGCCGATTACAATCCTCTCAATGTGGGAGGTAAGAGGGAGTTTCTGCATTGAGTTTATGAAGAATTTGTACACTGCATTGCATGGAGGCCTTGATGTACCTCATGCAATGCAGAAGGCGATACTTGACATGAAGCAAGAGCAAGTGAAATTCCGTTCAAAGCGCATCAATATAACCAAGAGAAAATGGCGTTCGAGTGACTTGGCGGCTTTTGCATGCTATGGATATCCAGGGGTAAAATTTATTGCAGAGAAAGGCAAGGATATTGCTCCACCATGGCTTGATTTGTTGCAAGATGATTCCAGATATAAAGGAGGCAAGGGTCAAAGTGGGGGTTCTTCTTCTACCTCTACTTCCTGAGTTCTTAGCAAAGCAAGCACAGCCAAGGCGGCCAGTTGAAAGGGATTTTGTTCTGGAGAGGGGGTGTGATGGCGATTTAGGGTTGGAAAAACTTAGGCAGTGTGAAAAGGGAAGAAGCCTTGCTTTCTGCTTTCTGCAAAAGTTGGCAATGGCAAGAAATTAGCATGATCACGTTGGTGTGTAACAGCAGAGGGTTGGTGGCGATTCTTGAATTAGGGCACTGTTGTTGTTTTGTTAGTTACATCTCTCAGCGAGATTTTCTGGTGGAGCTTGGTGATGCTGGGTCTTGGCGAACTTGTTGCTGCTTCTTTCATTTCTTATCTGCTGAGCTGTTGGTTTGTTGGGGAGGGCCACTAGAAGCTTCAAGTTACGAGGTGTTGGTATGCAAATACATTGACAATGAGGAGTGCGGTGGAGTATCTTCTTCAGTTGTGAAAAGCTAAGTATTGATGTTGTGAGGTTTTCAGGAGAGAAGAAGAATGTATGTGTGGGAGATTTGTGTGAAATTAGAATAGAAGCAGTGTGGTGTGGCGTGTAGAATAATTGTAGAAACAAAATCTTTATGTTTACTGCAGCTGTCTGTCTGAACTCTTGATTTCACCTTGAATTACTTCCACTGCGCTGGTGAAAAAGAGGGATGAAGACCAGCCAGGTAGACGTAGTTAGTGAGCAATAAGAGGAAGATGATGAAAGTTCTTAGGAGCATATGAGATTGGAGGAGCATTGGCATTAGGGTGTGTGGGAATCTGTCTGGTATGGGAATCTTACGGGTATTGCAGTTCTTGGGATGATTGGGTATTTCAGCAATTTTGAAACCATCTCCCCTTTGTAATGCAATGAAGGATTTGGGGCTTACGAGCTCTGTCGTCCAAAGCTGACAGAAGGGTAGTGGAGTTCAGGGATTTGTTGGGATTCAGCATTTCTGGGACAAGGCATTGGTACTTTGGGATCTGACACAACTTTTGGGAGCTGGGAAGGTCTGGGTTCTGTCATACTTGTGGGAATGCTGCTTGGGAAATAAGGGAAATGAGATGTAGAAGGTTGGGTACTGGAAGAATATTTTTTGTGCTAGGATACATGCCAATGTGAAGATTTCAAGATAATCTCCCTGAGATGTGCTGGAGAGTACTGATTCCTCTTGCTCAATTTAAATAAATCAATGTTGTCTGGATGTTCTTTTCAATTTGAGAACAATGAAGCTTTTGTAATCTCAGATTGTGACCAGATGACATGTTATTGAGATATTTAGAAACTATATAAGGCTAGTTTGTGTTTGATTCCAGTGTCAGTTTCAAGAAAGTCTAATTGTGGCAGGGTGGATGTGCTGTATTCAAGAGCTAGATGTGAAAAGTTATGTCTTAAAGGAAACCATGTGAAACGATTGAATCTGACTAGGCTGAATTAGTGATCTGACATGAAGTTCCAAAAGGCTAGTTGTTTGGTTTAGGTCAGAAGCACTGCAAGGTTAGTATTAACATAAATGAATCATAGTAAGCCAAGCTGAAGAACAACAATTCTGTCTGGGTGGTATCCAATTGCTGAAATATAGATAACAAGCTTCAAGATTACTGTCGCATTGAATCATCTGCTAATCACATGAATCACAGGTTCCATGATTTGTCAAGGTGGATGAAGTAAATCAGATCTATCTCATTTCCTTTTTGTTACAGGGGTTCGAATCATGTGAGATGGTATACTGTTGTCACAGCTATTCAAGTCTAAAGACAGGGATAGAGATGATGTGGGATCAGTGTATTCATACTTGAAAAGTAATGTTTGTTGTGTTGATGTATTTCTCTGGATTGAAGTCCATGATGGATGTTTAACTTGATGTAAGATGGGGAGATATTTTTGAATGTGTATTTCGGTGTTGTACATGTGAGGATTTTGGAGAATCACGTATGTTTGTGTGCAATATTGTGTAAGAATAATGCTTAAGTAGGTTGGAATATATACTAGTAGATTGTATTTTGCAAGAATGTGATTATTGAATTGTGAGTTGCACTAGTGTACAGTGGTTTCTGACTTATCCACAAATGTTGATCTAGGCAAATACTGTAATTGATTTTCTGATAAAACCAACTTCAACAAGGATGAAAAGCAAAGCAGAAATCTGAGAAATTTAGGTGAAGTCCGTTTTGATGATTCTACTAGGCATTGAAGCCTGAACCTCACTTACTTGTGTGCTGCCAACGTATTGGTTTCACGCTCAATAGTACATTGAATAGCTCAGATGAGCTTCTGGAGCTGCATGGGACCCAATCTAGCAATACTAGTGTCAAAACTGTAACATAAAGAAACAGTATGAAGAATAGTGGGGAACCTAATAAGTAGTACTAAATTTGTGCTGATGCTTAGATTAGAGGATCCATAAGACCTTACAAGGACTGTAAATGTAGCTTCACCTCTGTCCCCACATGGTCCCTTCGAATTAATACTTGTAGAAAACCATAACGATTGTTCAGAAAGTTTTTTGAGAATTAAGTTAGGGGATGCAAGACCCAACTGGACAGTCTGAATGCATTCACCACACATCAAAATGTACATTTCTAGTTGCAGCACTAAAACATGATATGTGGAGGACATGAAGATTTCAAGAATGAGCTTAGCACATACCAGATGTGGTGTTGTTGGTGACATACCAAGAGATTTAACACACCAAGTAGTCGAATCCTTGCACCAGCAAGCTTTGTTTACCCATGATTGAATCTTCAAAATTTCTGAATATGAGAATTTCATATTCACTTGCCTAAAGAGAGGTTCTATGTATTTACATATATTCCTGTTTTTTTACATTACATATTACTCTCTTTGATCATATGTTGAGGAAACCTAAGCATTCTCCTTTTTCTGTTGAAGTTTGATAGAATTCAAATTTGACCGGATTTATTAAAATTTTATCTACAATTGTAAATACAAAGTTGTACAAGGATTCCTTTTCCTGTTTTATTTGTGAAACTTTATGAATATATAGAACCTGCTAGTCCACTATATTCCAAATTTGTTGACAAATTTGAGCATAAATAAATTCCATTGAGTTGGCACTTTTCAGAAGCTTTCACCACACACAGTTTTGTGGATTTCTAGAGGATGGTTCCCAGCTTGCCCTAGGGAAACACTACCACTCCCTCAACATGTCATTAAACTTGAATGCCATCATGTGGATTCCAAACCAAAACCCATATCTAACACGGACCTTGAAAGTTCTTCCAATTAATCAATGCCTCTCCATACACTTCCTATCACGCTGTAGTCACTCAAGAGTTTAGACCAATCAGAAACCCCTATATTCCCTCATTGCCTCTCATTTGGCTTGGCCGTAAATACAAATGACCTTGAAATTTGAAGACCATCCAAATAGCTATTCTTCAATGCAAACAAGAATTTTATTTCTAAAATTATCTTACTTCAAGGTATGTTATTTTATATCTTCAATGAATTATATATCATGCAAATAGTGTGACAGTATTCAGAAAATTAATTAGGACAGCTGTAACTTGGTACAAAACATGCAGAAATTTTATTCCAATTAGCAATTCATTTCCTGATATAACATATCTAGAAAGTAGTAAAAATGTTTAGAGGTTAGAGTTGCTTTGTCCTTGACGGTATAATTGCACTGAAATGAGACTGGATTACTAATCAGACTGAAATGAAATGAAATGAAATGAGCTTGAATCAGGGTTTTTTTGAAGGATTTTGTGATGTAGCCAAGGTGGCAACCTCCAGAAAGTAATTTAGCCAATTCTGGCTACATGCCAGATATGAAAATAGAAAAAAATCAGGATCCTTCCATATTCTTGGCTACCTACTGGACCTTCTTGTAGAAATCGAGCGATTTGAATTTTTCTTTTCGAAATTTGGTGAATTTGAACCATTTTTCCCATGAAATTTTTTTTGTATTGGTCAAAATCACATTTTCCAGGTCAAATTTTTGCGAAAATTCGCCAATAAAAAAAAGACTGGCTCGAATGACATCAAAATGAGACTAAAATGACATTTGAAAAGTAGAGGGTAAATTGGCCAGTCATAGCACACTTAAAAACACAGAGGAACTTTGTGATCTAAGCAGACCTCGGTTGCCTCTGGGGTCCAAAGATGAGTTGTACAGGAGCTTTGGGCGCACCTACTGTGCTTTAGATTGTTGGATTTGGACTAGAGATGCAAAAGATATGGCCTCTAGAAGTTCTCAGTCTCATTATCTCAACAAAAAAAAAAAAGAGTCACCAAACATTTTTCCTAGATATGTTCAAGCAATGCAAATCTTATCAACATACATCCTTGCACTGACACATGTCACAAATCCACCCTATCATCAAACAATTTCAAGCTCAAACTAATCATGTTCCTTAAAAAAACCAAGCACTTTGATTCAAGGGTTAAAATCATGACCTTAAAGAGGGTAAAACATTGTTTGGTTATCAAACCCTAAAGGTTTGTTAAACCCTAAGGAAGTTGTTGTTCTCCCATGCAGCATTGCTCTAAAACCCCCCACCCCCTCCCCTTCCCTCTCCTCTCCACACGCAGGTCAGATTCCCATAGACTTGTTTCCCACTAACCTATCCAATTTCTTTTTAGTGCGTGAAGCTCATGCAACTATGGCAGTTTCTTATCATGAAGTTCTTGTGGTCATAGCTCATGGGTTGTTTTTTAGTGTTCCTAAAGTGTGTTGAGGGTACAGATCAAGTTCCTAGATGTTTTAACTCCATGTTGTGTGTGAGGTGTTGGTGCACATCAAGGTCTATGTCACAACCCTAGCTTTGGGCTCGTGACCAAGGCAAAGGGGTTACAAGGTTACGGGCCAAGAGGAAGCCTAGGAGTCAAAACAAGAGGAAGCTCGAGAGTCAATACAATAAGAAGTCCGAAGATCAAGGCAAAGAGGTCCTAAGGGTGTGGGCCAAGAAAAAGCCTGGGAGTCATTTCACATACTCCCGGGAGTGTAAGAAAGTGTGAGGGAGTATGAGGGAGTGAACCCTCACACTCCCAAGGCAACTCTCACTTTGGGAAATGGACTCCCAGTGGACTCCCGAAACTTCAAAAAACAATTTCAGGGGTCAAAACTCAATGGCTTGTGACGTTCTTTATATCATTGGAAAGCTCTTGGAACGCAAATGTCTAAAATGGGTTCGCATTGCTCATTTGGACATCTGAAACACAAGTTATGGCCAAAAGAAAGGTTGAGAATCAAACTACTAGTTTGATTGCTGACCACAAAAAGTTGAGAATCGACCCGATTACTGGGCTGCAGAGGGTGTGCGACATACCGTTGAAAAGCTCTTAATAAAAGCTATAACTTTGTTTTAGACTGCATCATGATTCGAGGTCTACTCGCAAAGTTATAGGGCTCCAAAGTTGCGGGAATTCCATTTGGCGCAATTTCGAGACTCCCACTCGGGAGTCTTGGGAGAAAAAAACCATTTGGATGTAGCCTCCGTGGCCAGCCACAAAATATATTATAAGGAGGAAGGTGGTGGCTTCCCCCAAGTCCGGGCCGTGGTGAGTCTAATGTGTTTGTGTTGCCTGTGGCTTATCCTAGCACCAAGGGTGCTCCAACTATGCACTAACCACTTTGTGTGGGTTGTGTGCAGGCCCGTGTGAGTGAATGAAGCTTGTCAACACTTCCTACTCCCATCCTAGAGCTCCAACACGCCCCTCTACCCCTCAAAGTGTTGTGAGCTAGGGAGAGTGCCCCAACTCTTCCTTCTCCCATTGTCTTTTACTTGGACTCATATTTGATTCCTTTGAGGAATTGGGAGGGCGTCAGTCTAGATTATTGTTGTTTGTGTGTGCATTATGTAAGTGTTGGCATTAATGTGACCCCTTGTTCAATCAAGAATAAGGTCTTTTGCTAGTTATAAATAGTAATTTTTGCTCCTCATTTTGTGCATTTTTTTCTCTTTCTTGTGCATGCTAACTTGTAGTTATTCTAGATTACTAGTGAACTAATGATTGCCTTTAAGATTTAAAGGAACTTGAACCTCCTTGGTTTGACTTCTTGTTGCTCCTTAACTTTTGTAACAATAATTACTATTTTTACACCATTGCCACTGGCAACTTGTGGCAACTCATTTTTTGCTCCATTGCAATGATCTTGTGACCTTTCTCATGGTCTTCAAAAAAGTTCAAAGCTTTCTAGTTTGAATTTCTTGCTAAGCATTTGGTTCAAGCTTCTTATTAAGCATCCTCAATTCTTGAAGTAGAAATTGATGTTCTTACTCCATTGTTGTTTCTAGCTTGTGGCAGCTCATATTCTTGCTCCATTGTTAGTGACCTCATGACCTTCTAGCTAATTTTCAAAAAAGCTTGAACCTCCTTAGTTTGAACTCCTTGTTTCCTCAACTCATGGCCCTCATACATAATGGCTTCCTACATTATTACTACTCTTCAACTTATGGCCCTCCTACTATTCTTGTTCCCCCATTGTTGTTATTCCTCAACTCTCCATGATGTTTATGTGCATCCTTTTTCCCTAGTTTGAACCTCTCGAAGCCACTATTTTTCATCATGTTTTTATTCATCTTTTCTCCCTAGTTCAAACCTCTCACAACTACTGCTTTTCAACATGCTCTTGTTTCATCCTCTCCTTGTTTCAAATCTTTCACATATACTATTTTTCCTAACTTTTTGTTCATCATCAATAGTAGTAGCTACTATTCTACCTAGTTGTTCCACCCTAAATGTTTTTCATAATTATTCCACCCCAATAGCAGCAACTACTCCTCATTGTTCCACCTTAGTAGCAACTACTCCTCCTAACTTCTTATTCATCCTTAGCTATAGTTCTTTTAGTTATTCCACCCTAGTAATAGTTTTTTACACTATGGCCCTAAGGTTAAGTGGCCAAATCCCTATACCTTTGAACTTTGACATGATATATTTTTCATGTAAATGTTAGGTCTCATGTTTTGTCTACCCACCCTACCAATGTTATCTTATGTGGTTCTATGTAATTCCAAATGTGTCTCTTTCCTTTTTGAAAACAATCTTGAAAGGCTTGAAACAAACCACATCCAAGGGCTAAAGTGCACGAGATGTATGTGAAGATAGAATAATCATATCCAACCCAAATTTTTTAACTTGTTCAATTGCCTCAAGGGTGACATGGGATCCATGCCCATCCAAAATGAACAAATGTTTATTTGTTGGGGATATTCCACTTAGTATAAATCTTTTGAAAAAAGACAGAAACTCTTTGAAAAAGAAGATAGTAATCCATGCTTTTGATTGCATAGCCATACAAATTCTTAATTTACAAAATTGTATGTAATCATCACATATCCTCTCCCCTTTAAATATGTAAAACCATGAATGTGTTGTTCATGTTGCATTAACTACATAATTAATAATCATCCATTTTTTGGGTTTCAGGATAATGTTGTACACCTAATGTGAACTTCATTTTGCAAAAACCCTTGCTTTTGATTATTTTCTTGCTTATATGTATGTTTCATCAAAATTCTGGATATGGTTTACAACATACTTGTGCTTGTCATAAATGGATTGTAAGTTATGGTAGAAAGTTTTGGCAAGATTGAATTGTCAACCCTTGTGCTCGATTAATATCTAGTCCCTCAACTTAACAATTGTTGAGCTTAGGATGTCTCATCTTGAACTAGTACCACCAAAAGGTCCCTAGTACCCCTCCTCGAAAAGGTGTTGCCTTGTTTGAATCAGTTTTGCCACTTTCATTTTTAACTATTGTAAGTTGATTGACAACCCAACTTCTTACATAGACAAAACCCAAGCAACCACAACTTGATCTTTTTCTATTGTTAGCATGCCTACTCGTCCAAGTTTCCTAGATTTTGTTTCCTATACAAATGATTAGGTAATGAAGTAAGAAGTATGTTCTAGTGCTTACTTACCTTCCTTAATAAAATTGTCCCCTTTTCAATTACGTCCATGGCCTCCTCCAATGCTTCATTGGTCCATTTGCTTTTAGTGATTAGAAGATTGTATCTATTAATTCTTATTTATTTTCTTGTTGGTTCATGTCTAAAAGATGGTGGGAAATTTTCCTTGTCTTGGCTTGGCTAGTCTTGCAGTCCATTACACCTCCTACGAAGCACATTAATCATCATGACCTAGATCCCCCTTATCCCAACCTCCAACATGTTGGGGGTATGTTATTTGGCCATACAAGAAATACAAAATTTGAATTTTTTATATTTTGCCCAGCTCTCAAGGAAATATGACAAGTCAGGGTATGTTTGAAATGCATATGCTTTTAGTTGTTGGGAAGAAGTTATCAATGCATAAATTGTTCAAAATCGTCCCAAATTAAATTTTGGTCTATTATTTTTGTACAAGTGGTACAAAAAACTACAATTTCTTGGAACTAGATAAAATCTACCTCTTTATGACTACCTAGATTATATCTTTGAATTATAGAATTTTGCACCCAATGGTAATATAAAAAATTCTTGAACTTTTGGTTGTAAAGCTGATCTATTGCAAGTTTTCTTAGTTGTCCTTATACATCCACCCTTGAATCTTGAATTTTTATCTCTTCTTTGAGAACATTGAAATCTGATCCTTGATGTTCAAGTTATTATAGATCTTCTTTGGCTACTTTATTGTTTAGATTGTGCTGATCTACCTCTAGCTCTTGTAGCTCCTCTTTGGCTATCCTAAGATGCCCTCCTTGTTCTAGTTGATATGCTAAGACTTATGTTTTTAATTTAAAACTTTCTACAACTCCTATGTTACTTTACCTTTGTTGGTCTTAGCCCATATGCTTTCAAAATGTTGATGAAAGATTTCAAATTATCTCACAATTTGGAAGCTTTAACATGTTGAAAGAGTTTTGTTTGTGAATTTGAAAGATAGGATTGTGAATTCAAACCTTGCACCATAGCCTTGTGAATTTGGGAAAGCTATTTTTGGTGGGAATGGGATGTGTTTGAACTTTGGGGGAAGTTGGAAGTCCTTCCCTAATTAATGTGTAGTTGTTATTCTTGCATTTAATTCTTATAAACTCTAATCCTTGTTTATGGTCAGTTGTGTGCTATTTAACATAACCTTTGCACACCATCACCAAACTTGTTATGCTCATTTTAGTGTGCAATCCAATTACCTATCACCAAACACTCATTCCCACCCAAAACTTGAGGTTATTATAAAATTGGACCATTTTTGTCCCATGACCAAACATTAAAAATACCCCCTTATGTTTCCCCCTTGCATAATGAAAATCAACTCATGGCCCATCACTAAACTAGTCTCTTGTAATATTATTCAATTTTGTAACAAATCTGCCCACCTAAACCCCTAATATCGAACATTGAAATTTGATGGCTGATCACCAATATCAAAAAGCAAGAACAATTTTTTTCTCAACCAAGTGTTTGGTAATGGGCTAAAAAGACAATGCCCATAAATTTTTTTTTTTGTTCAACACAGGGCTGGTTGCTGCACTACAAGGGTGCTCGGTGACCAGCCTGTGTTTGGTGATGGGCCAGTTTACCCTAGTGTGCTGGTTTTGTGTTAGTTCTTTGGTTTTGTTCTTCTTTTGCTCTCCAATTTTGAGTTCATTTCTACATATTATATTTCCTTTAATAATTAAGATTAAGGGTGTTGCACCCAATTCGAATCTGTACCTAAACTACCAAATCCCTTCAGTAATAAGAAGAGATAGTGATTTAAACAATGTACAACAAGTGAACATTGAAGCTTGGGGTACATGTTAGATGCTAGTATTGCATGGCTCATCAAAACAGCTCCTGGTGCTGCTCTCTCTCTCTAAATAAGAAAAAGTCTGTGGGTTTGTGAAGATTGTTACACTTCCACAAAAGTTCATTTTAAAAATAGTTGGGGAAGCAAGCATGGTAAGGGATGTCAATCACTTTCATTATGTTGATGCTGGTGTTTGTTCTTGCTATTGGTGATGCCACTGTAGTCTATCTTGTCATATGGATTTCATTTTGTTTAAAGTGGCATGTCTGGTGGTATTGTAATGTTGTCAAATTGCAACTCCATTATCAGATGTGGCCATGGAGCCTCTATGCAGTTTTGGTTTCATTTTTTGCAATTAGCTCTGGAGCCTCTTTGGTCTCATGTACCTATGGAGTTATTTTGGAAACTGAGTGCATCTTGAGTTTAATAAAATTGATGACCAGTTTCAGCACTTTTCCTTTTGCAACTAGAACCACTGTTTGTTTAAGGATCAGGGAAGTGGCCTAGGTGGCTACTGTGTGCTGCAGCTGGCAGATCGAGTGGTCTTGGCACCTACAGTGGTACTCAGGTCTGATGGTAAGAACCCTAAATTTATTCTGGTTGTTTCTGAAGTTATCTGAACTGTATGATCTTAAGTGTCCAAATCCTGAAACATGGTTTCAGAGTTCAAATTTAACATTACCAGGTTCAACAGTCATGCTACATGAGGCTTTGCTCAGGAAGGTGGAGGCACTGGTGTAGGTGTTAGTTCACCCAGGCCTGTGAAAACACAGGCTGATGGATCATCCAGCTGGCCAGGAGACACTTCATGTTCTTTGATGTTTTCATGAAGAAATGTCTTCATCATCCATACAGAAAGTGCAATTTTCTGTAAACAGAATGCAATTCTTTTGCATTTCAAATGCAATGTAGCTCTACCATCACATGGGGAAGACAGAAGTCAAGCAGGAGGATCAGGTCAGTGCTAAGAGTCTGTGTTCAGCTGCAACTGCACTATACTAAAGGGAGCACCCAAGTACTTCTGTTCATGAAAGTGAATGATGGTCTATTTTGAAGGCTGCCAACAGTTGTACTACTTTGGCAATTTCAACGCTGTGAGTATTGATACCATTTCAGCAAAGCCATGAATGGGATATGCAGAAGACTGCTCCATATAGAACACTGCAAGTGGGACATTAAACCAGGGCCCTTTGAGGATCCTTTGCAATGGCACAGTATCACAGATCACAGAATTAGGTGAATGAACATCAATCGTGTTGGAGAGTTCACATGTCAATGGAGGCATGACTCTTGCTGGTGTTAATCTTGTTCCTTTTTCTTTATTGCTATCCTGCTGCAGTCTAAAACTTTGAGAAGACCACCTTTTTAGTGATTATTGCACTGAAAAGACTTTTCAGGTACTTTTGAGGCGGTGGTTGATGCATATGATGTGCATAAGGGAATCTGTACAATGAAGCGAATGTGGTACCTAAATGGGCATCAATTCAGTGGTGAATGAGGAGGTTGAGGGAAGAAGCTAGAACAAGCCCATGGGATTTATGAGCTGATATGAACTCATGGCCACAATTTAATCCTGCCTTCAGTACAGTTGCCGCATCAGCTTCTTCTAAGGTGAGAAAATACCAGGAGCTTCAGAGCCCTGCTATATTTTTGCGACCTGCTGGAACCAATTGTCTAAACATGACGTTTTTCCCTTGAAATCTGGTGACTCAATGCTGTCTGAAATTTCACAGGTGATTACTTCAGCTTGAATCTCACATTCGATTTGTCATGATTCCATAAATCCTTTTGTCACTTTGCTGCTACTGCTGGCAGTGAATCTTTAGATTTCTCAAACTTTCTCTTAAGGTTTGCACAATTGTCTGGGCAATGAATAGGTTATCTGCCCATCTACACATGATCCGACTAAACAAGAGTACAAACATGTTTCTTCCACTCCAGCATTCCAGATTTCAGGGTGTTGGGATTCTGGAGTGTTTCAGGGCAAGTGTAAGTGGATGAATTCTCAAAGTTAATATGGAATTCCAACTCAGAAATTAACAGGTGGTGCTAGTGAGAGAGCAATTTGATTTGGGTCTACTTTGGATGCTCAAGATGGATATGGATTTGGGTTATTTTCATATGCTCTTCTTGTGTACTGAATTGTGATGAGAGCTAATATTGCCAAGGACTTTGCCAAGCGATGTGTTCATCATCAGTGCAACAAAGTGCAATTGCCGTGTGCAGGATGTAACTCTATTCTGGACCATGAAGGAACAGCTTCACTACCACATGGGGAAGAGGGAAGTTGAGCAGGAGGCGCAAGCTGCTAAATGTCTGTGTGCAGCCCCAGCTGCACTACACCCTTCAACAACTTTTGGAGCACACCATGCTTCTTCCCAGAGCACACCAGAAGGCAGCACCCTAAACCCTAAACCCTAGATGGCCCTCAGAGATCAAGGCACTTGTAAGTTTTCTTGCTGTGTTCCTCCATCTGTCTGTCTACTGCACTGCATGTGCTGAAAACTCTTCACCTGATTACGTTAAGATCTTTCCAAGCAAATGAAAAGATCAGACACAGTCTTTGCAAGATGCAATACCTGGTTGTGGCTGTCACCAAAGTACATGATCTGATAAGAAGGTTTTTAGCAGAAGTGGCGATCATCCATAGGAAGTTGTAGAAAAATTAGCAATGATCCCGAAGAAGATTTAGCCAAATCTAGCTAAAAACCAAATGTGAAGTAAAAATCTTTAATCATGCTTCTATATACTTGGCTAAACAATGAACACCACATATAGGAATCTGGCAATTTTCTTACTTTTTTCTCACTTCTGTGGTTGAAAACCTGCAAAAACACTTGAATTTTGAATTTTTGATTCTTAATTTCACTTTTTGGCGAAGTTTTTGCCAGTGAAAAAAGGCTGTTGGAGAGTGTTCCACAAGATGCCATCTTGAAATCTGGTAACTTGGGCTGCCATGATGTCGGCACATGTGAAATGCTAGCAAGGGCAGTAGACATGGGAAAATGAAACAGGAAGGTGTGTGGCCAAATTGTTTTACTTTTGTGCGGGTGTCCTAGTGCAGTTGCAGTAGAAAAGGGCAGGTATACCATGAGCAGACCATTAAAAATGGGTGCAAGTCAGATGTCCTTGTTGGGAATAGCTTGGTTGACATGTATGTGAAATGTGGGACAATGGAGGAGGCTTTGAAGAGTTTTCAACAAGATGCCAGATCTTGGAAAGCCATGATATTGCAACATGTGAAATGTGGGGTAGAAGGCATTGGAACTATTTTGATCAATGCAATAGGAAGGGGTGCGATCACATTGTGGGATTGCTGAATGCTTGTTCCAGCGTTTTGCCACTTGAAATGGGCAGCTGTGCTCATGAACATATCATTCATAGTGGATGGGATTCAGCTACCTTTGTGGGCAGTAGTAGCTTGTTTGAAATCGTTCCAAATCGTGGGAGCTTTAGAGGAGGATACTTGGAGTGTTCAACAAAATGGATTTTGAAAATATGAAGGCGATTGACAATGGTAATTTGAAAAGCACATACTTAGTTTTTCTTTTACTTTTTTCATTTATGAGGGGTAAATATTAGAACTCCTTTTTAACATATTAGGGTTTTTTTTTTCCTCCACAATACTCAACTTTAGGGTTTAGTTTGTCTTTTGGGTTTTAGCAATGTGATCTCTTTGATTTTTTGAGCTTTTAATATTTTGCTCTCTCTTGTTTTGTTACTGTAGAGCTTCAAATAAATTTTAATTATTCATATTTGAATTTCATTGTTGGTGTTTGCAATGAATTCAATGACAATTGACATTGTGTTATTGATTTTTTTTTTAATAATCATGTTGAAATTTTGACAAATAATTGTCGTAAGAGATGGAAATTGGCTAAATTGAGGAATGCATAAGGATTTGTAAAAATGTCACAAAACATAGTTTTATGACATATACCACTTTATCTCACATTAGTTTTATCAAATCCATTATGCAATGCAAGTTTCAATATTGGTAGATCCATAATCATTAAACCAAGTAGACTAGAAAAAAGCAATTGCACTTGTCCACATCAAGTCCACAACGTGAAAAAGTTTGCCTTTCCATGTACTTATTCAAACACTAAATACAAATACATTACGAAAGCACTATCAAGAAATAAACCATGATTATCAATTGCAAAACTCACATGTTTTATGTCTTTTAAAGTTTTATGACAAAAATATGTCTCATATGCAATGAAATACATCAATACATTAATTATGTCAAAATGTTGTACAAATGTTCTAAATAATGAACACAAACTTGGAATTTATTAAAGAATATTGGCCTGATTTTCATAAGCCAATCTACATAGTTATTATACAAATTGCCAATCCTAAACCCTAAACCCAATATTCAATCCCCAACCAATGTTATTTATATTCAAAAAATACATAACACATATTAATGTGGACAAAGCTTCTCATGGCATAGACACTCTTTACAGATTTCTTTCCATCATTTTTTCAGCAAAGTTTTGCTAGTTGGAGATTTTATTCCGAATGGTGAAAAAGAAATGTTTTTCAAGGTTGCCAAGTTGCCAAATTTCAATAACTAGTTGTGTTTGCCCTGTACATGCTTGGTAAAAGCTAAAATCATACACGCATGCCTACCAATAAGGCAATAATAAATTTTTAGAACATAAAAAGACAACAACAATTCAAACAAATTAATTAATTAAAAATTAATTTCAATATGATTTTTTTTATCAAATCTTCATCAAAGCTTTATTGAAGTTTTTTAAATAACACCAAATTAGTTTAAAACATTTATATCTCAAAAAATAATTTTATATTAAAATTTTGATTTATTTTAAAATTGAAATGTTTTATTTTAATCAATTCTTGTATAATCTTTCAAATTAATTTTTTAAGAATCTCATTTTAATAAGATTTAAAGGAATTGAAGCTAGTTAATTGTACATTCATCAAACAAATTTCATTTTAAAAATTAGTCATATGAATTTTTTTTACATTTCACACTAATATGAAACCTTGTGATACAAAAAAGCAAGTGACAACCCAAGAAAATCAAATGATATAGAGGCATGATTAAATCAGTTACCCAACATTCATATTTTGAGAAGAAAACCCAACAAGTAGATGGGTAGATTTCAAAACAACCCATCAATTGGATGGGTGCACCCAAAATCTACACATGCACATCCATTAGCTTGGGGCAATAAAAAAATTAAAAATTTAGAAAAGATGACCAGATTCTATATTAAGTCAATCCAACAAACATCATATGTTTCATCTCTCCATTTGTCGAAATTTTATGTTTGTAAATTTTGCCATTTTTGAATAATAAAAGTAATTTAAAATTTTTTTGTCATGCATCCAGCAAACAACATATTTTTAATCTCCACTTATTGAATTTTTTTTATTTTTAAAATTTATTATTTTTGAAAAATAAAGAGATGTTTTTGGAATTTTGTCATGCATCCAGCAAACAACTATTATGTTTCATCTCCAATGAAAAGAAAAAAAAAAGAAAAAAAAAAGAAAAAAAGAAAGAAAAAGATGTGAGTTTCTTTTCCGGGCTGTCCATGAAACATGTTTTCTTAGGGCAGGCGAGGGACCCAAAAATACAAAGGCAAAAAAAAGTTGTGATGCTTTATGGTGTACAAAAGGTTCTATTACGAATGTAAAATCGGAATTCTCGAAAGAATATTCACCTTATTACCATAAGCCAATAATCTACATAATTGCCAAATTGCCAAACACCATTCCAATATTCAATCACCAACCAATATCAATGCTATTCATATATATTTTTTAAAATAACATAAACACATATTAAATATGGACAAGGTCTCTCATGCCATAGAGGCTTGTTTGAGCTTTCTTCCCTCCATTTTTTTCCCAGCAAAATTTTGCTAGTTAGATTTTTTATTTTTTATTTTTCCAAAATGGTGAAAAATAAATGTATTTCAGGCTTCCTAGTTGCCAAATTTCAAAAAAACAAACAAAAAAAAGATTTACAAAAATGACCAAATTCTATATTAAGTTCTATTAAGTTCTAGTAGGAGGATAAACAATATACAAGGATGCTTATATTTTCTTTATTTTCTTTATTTTTTTGGTTTAATAGCCCAATTTGACTAGACCATAGTATGGATGATTGCCACTTCAACAATCAACTACATTCATCACAAAATTGGGGGGGGAGGGGGGGGAACATATTGATTCTTCCATTGCATGGGTAAAAGTGGTCTCTCTAGAACCACCCAAGTGTGTACACAATCAGATGGTCATTGTGTGTTTTTTTTTTTTTTTGGTTTTTATGAGGTCAAAAAAAATTTTATCCCGGGTTTTGCCCACTTTAAATCCCCACTTTTTTTTAAC
>Ga0116231_10002586_pt1 | contig 37843 bp, 22 predicted proteins | sample S1TSphgellanicum_2_FD_89695 | JGI IMG/M metagenome (GOLD analysis project Ga0116231, IMG submission 89695) | Host-associated microbial communities from peat moss isolated from Minnesota, USA - S1T2_Fd - Sphagnum magellanicum MG | ecosystem: Host-associated > Plants > Peat moss > Unclassified...
CACACCAGGTATGTAAAATCTGGCAAAATGGTTAGGTGAGACAACAGCCTTGGGAATCCAAATGTCTCCCAACCTCAGCACACCACGCTGTCTCTCAGTGAACATAGGCGTTACTCTACGCAAGGTATGAAGTGTAGTAATATTATGTTTGTAGTTGTGAGACTGACACCCATCCCTCTGTTCCATTTCTCACCTTCAACCAAACCTCAACGCGCATATGAAAGCCATTATGAGCTATCTCTACTGCTACGTCTCTGATTCGGGCTTCCTCTGGATCTATTCCTACAAGTGTTATCACACCAAAACCCAGGAAACGCAGCACTACCGCTCCTCTCTGTGGTCCACACTGAGTAGTTAGAAAATTGAACCTACTAACGAGTTGTTGTTCACGAATCTCCTGTGTTAGTTCTTCTACTCCCACCTCATCTGCACTGGATGAAAACATGATACATTCCACCTAAACCTCTACAAGTTCTACCGAAACTACCGAACCAGCTCTGATACCAAAAGAAAGAGGGTTCCAAGACCCTTCAACCACCAGACGATCTGATGTCCCTACACGGAACTCAGTTCTGTGCGATCCCAAAACCAATCGACACGTTCTGATCTTTCTTTCTGACTCATCCAAAACTTTGCTGCCTATTGCTATTGATCACTTCACTCTGACATCATTGACACTTGTGCACAACCAGCAAATTCTGATCATCAAAATCTAAGCTTACACCTTCATTCAAAAAGGTCCAAAGAGTACAGACATCCTTGCTGCAAGGCATACATCAAAAGACTAAAAACACCTCAGTTCCGATGCTCCTTAGCTGATCCTACAAGTCATGCTTAATGGTCCAGCTAATTTGTTGGCGCAACGAAAAACTTCAACAACTAGCCAGAGCCTAAAAATTCTCTTCAACGTCTATTTGTGCATCTCTATGCTCATCAACCACCGTCGGTGTTCCTCCCTTCTATTGGCTATTCTGCCAACCAAAAAAATATGAGGACCCCCTCCATCACTTCTCTTTTCCGCACTTCCAAAACTGCCTCAATTCATAGTTGCAGCTCCATTCCTCACCATAATTCGGCGCCGCCTCTACCACGCGTGATTAGCCTCCATGCTCATTCAGTAGTTGCCGCCATTCATTCCTTCCTGTACAACATCTCACACACACCCAAAGAGAGGTTTCCCATGCACTTCCATGCAATAGTAATGGAGAAGTAGCCGCCACAAAAGAGATGGCTAATCAAGTAAACTTAACTTCCAAGATTAGGAAGTGTTCACACTGGTGTGGCGACTTAATTTCGTGTTACACAACCACTACTACAAAATGTGGGTGCAGTTCACTAGTCCCTATTCACTAGATTAGTGAATTCACTACTTCTTTGTTGATCCCCATTCACTACAACTAATGAATTCACTCAAAATCCAATGAAATCATTTAACGTACAAGGACACCTTTTGTTGTAGTGAATTGTGACAATAATGTTTGATTTGTGGATGTTGATGTTAAGCTATGACATTTTAAACAAAAATTATTCATTAAATTAGGTGGTAAAGAACATGAATGCATAATATATATCATATATGATCAAGATGTTATAAAAAAATATTTATATTTAGCACATAGTTGTAAACTTAGAATGAAAAATGAAAATTGTGGGAGAATAAACCGACACATGAATGCCACATGTCAAACACAGTCCTTGGAAAAATACTTCAACCTTGGCACCTCTAGTTCATTATATTGTGTTTTCACCCACCTAATACCTACCTACTTAACTAGATAATAGGTATATTGAAGGTAAGTTGTGGGTACTACCCAATTACCCTTAGTAATACATGTAGTCATACAAATGATTATAATTGTTAACCCTAGTCATGTAATAACACCAATGACAAAGACTTGTTGATTGTGCATAAGTAAATGTCTTTACATGCTTACACAGTTTGAATGAAAATGTATTCACAAAATGTCATAATCATTGATGTCATGTTTTTGTGTAATGCACATTTTGCTTCCAAGGTTAATTTATTCCAAAAAACCTTGGAGGATGTTCATGCAATCAACATATATTTCACATGGAGTTCATTTTTGCAATCTAGGGTTCCCAATGGCTTTACATGGGCAATTGCTCAAGTAGTAATTGAAACCTTGAATCTTGTTGTCCATCAATGTGTGTTGAATAAGTGTATAAGGTTGAATTACATGATGCATTATTTTGGCAATCATGGGGATGATGAAGAGGGAGTACAATGTGTGTTGAACTGCTATTATTCTTTGACTATAGTATGTGAAATTTGATCAAGATATAGAGATTTTATATGGTAGATGGTTGTACAAATCATTAACATGTTGTATCTGTTAAATGCAAAATTAGCTTGGTCTAACAATTCAATCTAGGCCACTCCCCCTTGCCCCTTGGAGGATATCCAATGAGTGTCACAAATAGGAAATGAATTCCCTATGTGTGTGTATGGATATAATCTACTCCCTCTGACCTTGTCATATGTAAACAATAGCTACCTTTTTAATTCATAACACTATCCTTTTACTTTAGCTATAACCGACCACAACCCTAAACTAGGGAATCACAACCCATTAAAAAATGAACTCCCTCTATCTCTTTCTTTCACTATGAATATAATTTACTTCCTCCTGCCTTGTCTAATCCAAACAACATCTACTTTTCCTATTCACAACACTATCATTTTACTTTTGTTATAACTAACCATAACCCTAAACTAGGGAATCACAACCCATTACGAAATGAACTCCTTCTATCTCTATGAATGTGTATATAATTTATTTATTTTTGCCTTATTTGATCTAGACAATAATTACCTTTCCTATTCACAACCATATCCTCTTGCTCTGGCTATATTAACCACAACCTTAAATTGGGGAATCACACCCAAGAACACACACACAACACATGCAACAACTAGGAACAATATTCCTCAAAACAAAGCTTCACCCATAAAAAAGAAAAGAGATTTATATGGGGTTATTTAGACCCTAGTTGTGAATCTCCTCTCCACCAAGCTCCTATTCCTACTTGATACAACATTGTCTTGTCTACTAGCAACTCTTCTTTTTTATCCTACCTCCACTCACAACCTTGTTAACAACACTATTTGTTTCAACTCCTTGAGACCAAATTTCTTTTCCTATCTTCTTTTACTTAAATTACAAGAGGGTAGATCCTTACTTTTTGTTCTTAGGTTTCACAACAACATTGTTTTCTTTTCTTTTCTTTTTTACTCTTAACTTGCAAGACCAAGCACTATTTCCTAGTACCTCATCCCTCTTTCCCCCTTAACTCTTGAGTGGAACAACACCAATAATCTTTCATTGAGTAATTGCCATTTTCCACAAACATTATTTTTTGCCTCCCCTTTCATCACTTGATTAGGGGGCTGCCCTCCTTAGAAACTCACCTCCCCATGATGTAACAATTGCCCCCCTTGCCCCATCTTGCATCTTCATGATTTGCCCAACCCCTTAATAGCCCAACATCATCACCAATCCTCACTCTTTCTCACTCCTTCATTCATTACTTAGCAAGGTGGAAGAGTAGTCAATAATGCTTCCCATCCCCTTCCCAACTTCAAAGGGAAAGTATTGTTGTTGTCCTAACCTAACCCTAATTCTTGGCACTTTCCTAAAAGCCACCTCCCTCCTACTTGTACCTTTCTATCCAACAGACTTAACTAGTTTAATCAAGACATGATATCCCTATCTTAACCTAATCTAGCCAACCTACTTCCACCTTATCCTATTTAGGGCACTCTCCCCTTCGTAGTCCATTCGAAACAAGATCCAATCCCATGAACCTAAGGTTACCCCCAAAACTCTATTAGCCGACTACCTAATCTTAACAAAAATTGGGTTAGGCTAATTGGGGCCCAACATTGTCCTTTTTTTAGTTTTACAAAAAAAATTAGGTTTTAGAAAAAATCCTCATAGGATGCTTGCAATAATGCTTAATTCATATTCTAAAGGCATGGAGGGTGGTCATGGATCACATTGGCAAAAATCATGTTGCCACATTTGTGCACTAGTATGATGAGTTGATTTTGTTGCCTTTATTGAACACTGTTATGACTTTTTGGAATCTAGGTCAAGTTGTAACCCTTGTTCCCAAGCTATCCTTAACTAGGTCGTTTGGATTTGAGGATTAATCACAAGAGGCTATTGAAGGTCTTTTCAAGGTTTAGCTATTTTTATTTTGTAAGTTCCATGTGATGAATGCAGATAGCTCCAATCCATTGAAATGGTGGTTTGGCAATAAAACCAAGTTCCCAAATGTGGGTTTCTTGGCAAGACAAATTTTTGGCATCTTAGGTTCATAGATCGAGACTAAGTAGATCTTAATTTTTCAATTGCATGCATGCTCACTACTTTGTGTTGGTATTGTTTTAGGGTTGAGAATCTTGACAAGCTTGTCTTGATCTATAAACTAGCTCAATTATGTATGAACTAATTGCAAGCTCATTGATGCATGTGAATTGATTGCAAGCTCATTGATGCAAACAAACTAGTTGAGTTTTTTGTGGCAAAGGAGATTTTGCTAAAAAAAGATGAAGAACCACTTGAGAAGGCAAGTTATCTTGGAGAGACTAAATCTTGTGGTTGAAGATGTTGGATGTTGTATGGGTTGCAAATCTATGTGGATTTTGCACTCAATTGTATGTACATATACATTGCTAATTGCAACATTTCAGGTTGTTGCACTCTCAACTTGCTCACAATGCTTATCAAAATGGTTGCTTTCTTTCTTGTTGCTTGGACATGATTCTACCCATTTTAGCATTCCATTCTCCTAATTGGACAAAGAAACATATACATTAACACACACAAACCCTGGACCCAATCCCAGTATCTGATCTGGGTGGTTATTTGGCCAAGAACAACTTTGACATACCTGTGTTCATATTGGTATTGCTAATTTATGGGCAGCAACTGGTTGATACCACACTGGTACCAAAAAAACTGGATGTTTGAAAATTTTAAAACCCTACCCCAAGTGAAAAATTAAAAAACTTGCAACCCTGAACCTCCTCATATCTCCAAAACCTGATACCAGAACAACACTCGTTGACACTTGACACCCTCCCCTCTTGAAGAATGAATGTAACTTCCCCCAAGCAACAAACAAGCCAAATTTGACTACTAGAATTGTCCTCTTGTCAATGATCAGCAGTCCACCTACCTCACAAAATTGAAAAAAAAACCCTGGTCAGGAAAATTAAGTTTCTCTTAATAGCTGCTTCTTTGTTGAGATTAAAAAGCCTGGTTGATTATTGTTAGCTTAAACTTTCATCATGTGAACCCATCTTTTAATCAGTCGTGTGGGGTAAAGGGCAAGAAAGAAATAAGCTGGACTGCCCAATAACTCTGAATAATGGCAAGGTCTCTTAAATAGAAATTCAATTTTTGATGTGAGTTATTAAATAGACTTCAACACCAACAGTCAAGTAATATACCATTTTGTGGCATAAGTGATTTTATGAACACAAATTTCAGGGCTTCATATCTGAATGATCAAAAATGGTGTTGGTCATAGGTACAAGGTTGAAATGGATGGTGTAGGCACCCAATTCAGCATCCCTCCTCATGAAACAAACAAACAAAGCTGCAGACTATAAACCATGAGAAGGGTGTAGGTCTTGAAATAGCTATGGAGGATTATGTCTTGTGCATTAACCCTAGGCTCATGTATGAGCCCCAACATTAAAATTAGGGTGAGCCTAGGGTTAATGTATAAGATGTGTGCTGGCACTAGGCTCTATGGTTCCCTAACATTGAAATTAGGGCGAGCCTAGAGTGGGCACACCAGGCATAAGTATCCCTAGGAGCCCACTCCCTAGGATTAAAATTGAGGTGGTTGCAGAATTGGCTTGCAGGAGTGCAAAATCAGCTGTTGAGGAAATGTTGGGGATTCTACCCTAGAATTTTTGCCTTTTACATGGCAGATGATTTTTAATGTCAGTAAATCATACCAGGATTTCAATTGGATCCCAATAGAACTTGCACAGGCACATAAGTGCATGCTGGCCTGCCAGTAATGAGACCAGCTTATGATCGAACCATGAACACATTATTTGATGAATATGCACATTTACAACACAGTAATTTTTTTCTAAGTTTCTAGCAGTGTTGGGAGATTCTTTACTTTTATGAAGAACTTCTGGTCCCTGTTCTACAAAATAAATACAATTGTCTTGGTTCCAGTTCCACACATAAATGGAATTGAGAATCCAGGTAGACTGGGGTTTGTTTCTTCTAAAAACAAATTCCAGTTTTGGTTCTGGATAGCTCCAGTTCTGAAAATCAGACCCAGTTCCAGTTCCAGTTGTAACTGGAACCAGCAGTTTTGACCCACCAAAGGTGGTTACCCACCTAGCAACACTGGTTTCTAGACCTCATTACAGGAGGCTAGATGGTTTGTGGGGTTTGTAATTTTGTTAATAGGTCAGTTTAAACTTAATGGGGGCAAAAACCATTTGAGCCCTTTTATGTTGCAGTGGTAAGGAAACAGTTTATTTAAGACTTCATCCAAACATGAACAGCTCAGATTTAATAACCTGAAAGTTGTGAGTGCTTGTGGAAAGAAAAAAAATGGGCCAGAGATCTTCTTTTCACTAGCCGAAGAGAAATTCCAATCAGCAAAGCTTGAGCAGATTTGATGAGTAGTGAGTGGTTCATCTGGCTGCAAGCCAAAGATTTCCCCTAAACTATTTTGCATCGAAACCCTCTTTCCATAAATGTCCAAACAGAAATTCATTTGCAAATTGATTGTATATTTACAGAACTTGAATGATCTCTAGAGATCTAGAATTAACTAATTTCAAAGTCCTAACAAATTTCAAAATCCAAATTTAATACAAGCTCAAATTCTATAATATTAGTCTAGAGAAACATCAATGCTCAAGCAGATTCATAATTGGAATCTTGATGATCATCAGCAAATGTAACCTGGTTCAACAAGCTTGAAGAAACCAAATCCAACTTGCTCTCCAATTAGTTAATAGCAAGGAATAGGAGGATATCTTCAAGTTGATCAAAGCTACTAGCTAGTAATGATCTATATGCACTACAGTGCTATATACCAACTACAAAGTGAATTCTCAAGTGAAAAGTTTTCAACAAGTTGTGTAGAATTGCTGCTGTAGATCCTAAAGTGGAAAGTAGTGCAGTGAAAATATTGCTGGGGGGATCATCATCATCGTCACAGAAAAAAAAGGATCTGCGTGACTCCCTCCATGCCAGCTACGGAGCCTGGCAATGTCCCTTGACAAGCTCCACAGGTGGCATACAGGGAGCCAGGCAAGTCCCACATTCCTGTGCAGCTGCCATGATGCATGCCCCTACATCTCCCACTCATGTTTCTTGTAGTAACCGGTCTCTGTCAACTCATCAATTATCCTTGGCAAGGTACACGATTTTGTTCTTGCAAGGATATTACTTTTAGTGCACCAGCATATGAAGTTAGTTCACAGACTTTGATGCCTTCAAGACTTGTGTATAATGTTCTCGGGTTTTGTGACTAGGTTGTGACTAGAAAATTCATCTCAAGTTGGAGCTACTTGCTCAACCTGCAGTGAACAATTTTCTTCAGATAGCGAGTTCATGGATCAAGACACATTATATTCTACATCAAGGACCATGATACCATCCTGCTCCGAGATCCATGAATTGGCTCAGTCATTATGCTGCAGCTTCAGGTGACAATTTTTTCGCGTCAGAAGCTGCTGCATGTTGGACGAATTCGTTGATAAAGCTTCCATCCATTTGGTCAGATTCGATGCAGTGATAAATTCGTCAGTAGGGTACCTAGATCTGGCTTTCAAGGCTGGATCATGATTCATTCATGTTCAGATCATGATCTGCAAAGAGCTGCTACCTGCACGTATGCAAAATTGTTCATGCAATTCATGGATGTGCTGCTGCAATTTCAGCCTCTTTGGTGGGCCGATTGCAGAAGCTTGCCGCATCCTTGATACGTTTAAGAATGGATCAAGAAACTGAAAACAGCACACAACAAAGAAACAAACAGCGACTCGCTAGATGAAGAAGGAAGGATCTAATTAGGGTTGCAGACGATCTACTACTCTTCCCTGCATTTACCAGGACGTTTGTTTCATGCCATCAGTGCTAAGAGCTGCATCTGGGAGAGATCACCGACATGACCTGAGCATTGCATTATCCAGCTTGACCTTCTGCGAACGCTACTCATGAATTCACTTCATGTTGCCTGCCAGATTCCTCCTTTCCATCGCCGGCGCATGTACCCGACGTAGTACTTACTTGCAATTTCGATCATAAAGAGCTGCAGGTTACGAGCGAGAACTGAATTGCACAAGAAAAAGTCACGTCGTGTGCAAGCATCTGGACCCATGATGATGTGAATTTTATGAGACGGTCGCCACGAGCAAGGACTGACTCCAGGAACCAAACTTTCGACGTTAAGACGTACTCCAGGCTCTGCATCATCATCATCATCATTTGTCATGAGCATTTTCAACGATGGATACTTGGATGCTGCATGTACCTTCAAGTTCTTGAAACACATGATAAAAAAAGAAAACAGAAGTTTGCTGTGCCAAGAGACACCACCTGTCTAAAAATCCATCCCTTAGGCATCGACCAAATATGCAAAGCTGAAAATTAGCAACAGCTCCAAAGCAGCTGATGATTGTCTGAGGTCTTAACTCTGAACTTCTGTGGGAGAGGGAGAGAAAGAGACAGAGAGAAAAGGAGAGTCAGCTCGAGAGGGAGAAGAAATTGATGCTTGCAATGGAGTTCTACAAGTCGGCATACTATAAGTAGTGCTGCTCATGAGAAAAAACTTTGCCCCCGGACATCCTGGAGCATGCTTCTTCTGTGAACCCAGTAGCTATACCAAGTGCACTGGGTGGAAGGGGGGAGGGGAGGAGTTGGGAGTGATCAAGATGATCACCTGGCATCATCAGACTCAGGTTAAGAGTCCTGGCAGACCAAAGAAGCTCCTCAACCCAAGAAAGGATCCATTAGTACCAACACCAAATCAGTACTAGAAAAACTGTGCACCTCCCAGGCCACTGTACTGGGGCTACTATCACTGACAAACACGCACTCTCTCTCTCTGTCTCTCTCTCTCTCTCTGATCAGCTACATCACTTCTTACCTACCTAAGTACCCACTTACCTACCTACTACCCTATCCTCTGAGAAGAAAAATTTATCCAACCAATCTATCTATGAAGCTAGATAGTTTGTTTTGTTTTGTTTGTCTCTCACTCTGAAATTGCCCAAACCATGGGCGCTTCATGTCGTGCTCTTGGTATCTATGAAGAGCTCTCGATGAGTAGGGGTGCACCAACTTGGTGAATGTTATTGATTATTGAACCATTTTCTCAAAGCAAATTAAATAAAATTAAAACTGAAAACTATATATGGAATTTGGAGGTGTTCTTGGTGTTGGTTGAAAGTCCTAGACAAGTCCAATTTAATAAAGTTCATTTCATAATTTTCAGAGCTAAGGTGTGAAAGATATTGATTTTTGAGTGGATTTTGTTGCTGGAAATAAAAATAAATTACAAAAAATTTAAAAGTTTCGATTCTGAAAATATGAAAAATAAAGAATGTGTTCACACTTGGGTTGACAACACAAGCTACACTAGTATCTATGAAGGAATGTAGTTTGTTTGTTTTGTTTGTTAAGGTGAGACCTCTCAAACCCAGGGGCTTCCCATTGTGCTCTTGATATCTTTAGAAAGCTCTTGATGAGTAAGGGTCCACTAGCTTGGTTTTGTAATGTTTGATTTACAATGTAAAAGATATTGAATATTGAATGACTTTTTCACTAAAATTAAATTAAATGAAAACTGAAATTTTCAGAGGAATTGGAATGGGAATTTGGTCTTGTTGGAAAGATCTCAACAAGTAGGATTTAATGAAATTTATTTTGCAAATTTTTGACCTAAGATATGAAAGATGTCAAAATTTAATTAATTTTTTTCACTAAAAATTCAGCAAAAATCCAAAACATTAAAGAAAGTTGAATTTCAGGCTATGTTCACACTTGGGCCAATAGCACATGCTGTCAGAATAGTGCTTCATAATTTCACAAACGTAATCATCCACTTAGCTACCTAAGCACCCACTTTCTTATCTACCTTCTAACTTACTCTCTCAGAAGAAAATAAATTATTCAACTAATGCTTCATAATTTGAGCTCAATTCACTAAAAAAATCCACTTACCTACCTACTCCTGTAGTTAAGTATTGGGTGGTCAATGTTTATAATCTGAGTTTTCAAGAAACAAAACAACCTTTTTATCTATCTAGCTATTTTACTTACCCAACTACCTACTTACCTTGAAAATATTATGCAATGACAAAAGTTTTTTGGGGGTGAAATTTTGTTAAATGGTAATTTTATTTTTCAAATTAGCAATAAATTTGTATTTTTTGAGATTTTTTGCTGCCAATTTTTTTTTAAAAACCTATTTTAAAATTAAAAACTCACTGATTTTCTATCCTAATTTGAAGCAGGTAGCCAAAAATATAAAAGAATGAGTCTATTTTATTTTTTTAATTTATATTTTCTTATTGCCAAATCTGACAAAATTGTCTTATGGACGAGTGCCACTTGAGCAACATCACAAAATTGAAAACAGAAAACCCGGACAGCAAGCCACTACTTGATAAGTTGCAAACAAATTTCGTATTTGTTTTGGTATCACAGGGGGGCTGGCTTCTTGTACTGACATTCCTTCCCTTCATGCTGTGCACACAAGCTTGTCTGGCTTTTTCTTAACTTGGGGCTTTTCAAAATATGCTACTAGTATATATCATGCTGACTGACACACCAACAATGGAGAGACACAGAGAGAGAGAGAAAGAAAGAGGCTGTTGCCAGTGTCTCTACAATGGAGAGAGAGAGGCTGCTGCTGCCAGTATATCTCCATTTTACTGAATCCTAGAGACAAAATCCCTATACAGTAGATTTTTGTCTAGAGTTCATTTCATGAGTTGCAGATCTGATGGTGAGTAGATCCATGAAACACAATACATATACCTAAAAACCTCTGACCAATTTTGTAATACATGCAGACGTGCTCTTACAGAGTGTAAAAAGCCCACGGGGCATTTTGAAAAGCAAAACCTCCACAGACACAAGCATTTCGCTTTTCAAAATGCCTATCTTAGTTTTCTTCTTCTTCTTACTACTATTATTATTTTGATACCTGACAGGTATCATGGAATTTTTTCTTTAAAAAAATCCAAAAGAAATTCATCAATTTTTACACCGTTTAACACTTGCAGCCGCTAGCATTACCAGAACCAGCCCCGCCTTGCTTTGCCGTGCATGGATCCTTATTCTGATAATGCCTGTGATCTCAGGCGTTACCTGTACCCTAGACTTGTTAGTACTAATTTACTCTTTCCTTTCTATTCTTCTTTGTTGCTCTGCCTGCAATCCAGCAGAGTCTGATTGATCCCTCAGGTTTTTTTCTGCTGTGGATTTTAAATATTCACAATGTATATTACTCGGTAGGGTAATCCTGTCAAGCCTCTCAGCTTCTGACTAGGATGTATATTTATCCGCATGTTTACACTAATTTGCGAGAGCTTTTTGCACTAGCTGCCAATTGAATGCCAAGACCTGACTTGCTGACTATATTTGTGAACCAGTCTGAAACAGTTGAGGTGGATTTGTATTACACCCAATTCAACAGCTGCAGTCTGGACCCAAAAGATCCAAAGAATGGAAGGAAGGAAGGAAGGAAGAAAGAAAGGATAAATTTCAGATCAAGACTCCAACATAAATTTCACTCAGATCCTCTTTCTCTCGTTGTGCAGTGAACAACTCGAATTTGAGTGGTTTCCCAGCAAAGGAGTTTGTTCACCAGCACACATTTCTCTCAAAATGTGAAAACTTAGAAGGAAAAAATTGGGGTTTAGGCTATTAGGCCAATCTCTTCACTTGGAGGAGCAGATCCTAGACTTGATTGTGAACCACTCCAACAGGAAGATCCCACTTACAAGCCAGATAGCTCCAAGATTACAAACAAATTTATGGCTTTTCCTAAGGCAGTAGGCCTTGGCACTTGAATCTGATAGTGGCATCCATTACACTAATGTCAAATGTCAATAGATATCAACATATTATCATATTACCTTGGCCACTTTCACACATGTTTTGTTGAATAATTAATTAATTTTGAGGATTTCATTTCAACAACATTTTGATATATTCCCAAACATTCCATCAGATTCATTAATTTCCTTCAGAAAAAACATGTTTCTGAAAAAATTAACTCTTTGAAAATATCAACATTTCTGAAAGTAATATAATAGGTGTGAAACTGGGCCAAGGTACCATAGTATTTTAACTTCACACCAATTATGAAACCACAAAGTTTAGCGTATGTATGTGTCATGCAAGAACCGTCAAATAAGCCTTGTTCAACATGGATACTGATGTGTCACAATTGGTGTAAAGTGTCACTTATGGTGCATTCACACTTGATGTTAAGTCAGTGTTAAATGAAAGTCTAGGTGGCATCCTAGGTGGCATCCTAGGTGGCACCTAATGTTAAATGGGCAATAGCTTAATGTTAAGTGAATGTTAGCTTAATATAAAATGTTCATGGTAAATAAGTGTAAGTCCTAAATGACTAGCATCGTGTTAGGGGACTCAACACTAAAGTCCCTAACACCAAGTGTGGATACACCTTTATAATGTTATGTTGACTATTAGTAATTGCCATGTATTCTTTTGCTGTGAGTTGGGTCAGAGTGAACCAGCGCCCACCAGTGCGCCATCCACTGGATGGCCACTATGACTCAGTTGTGGATGAACCTCAACTGAGTTAATATCTTCTGGCTTCACCTAGGTAACCCACCCATTTTGTAAGTTGAATGTTCTAAATAGATAAACAGGTAGGAAAATAGTGGTCCTACTAGTTTAGAAGAGGGCTTATAGAGAGGCAATGGCTGTTTTTACTACCTACCCACAACCTGGACTTGTGGGTTATTAGAAGGTAGGTAGTAAAAAAAGGAACTTGGCTAACCACCAACATTAGCTACAGAACAGGAGCTCGACAGAGAACTGTTTACTGAACACATACCCACCATCCATCCATCCATCCTTCATGGTGCAATGGTCAGTGCTGGTTCACTCTGGCCCTACTATGTACCACATCATCTTTACCCACAACCCCTATTTGGACTTGTGGGAATCTTTAACATAATCCAACATTGGGTGTTAAATTATTTTTTCACCTCGGTTCATAAACATGAAAAATTGGACAACAAAAAGTGAAAGACTATTTAAATGCTATCACCTCAGTTAATTATTATGATTGTCAATCAAAAGCAGTCATTTTTGTTTTTGGGATCATTTTGGAGATCATTGTTATCTGTGCATATTTCATTACAACAAAAGGTGTCCTTGTATGTCAAATGATTTCACTGAATTTAAAGTGAATTCACTGGTTGTAGTAAATGAGGACCAGTGAAAAAGCAATGAATTCATTGATCATGTGAACAAGGACTAATGAACTACACCCACATTTTGTAGTAATGTTTAGAAGTTTTAACTTCATGTCACATTATGTAAAGGCTACACTTCATCCATAGCATTGTGTATAGGCCATTAGACTAATGGTGGTGGAGATGCTCATATATTTGTATAATAAAGTTGTTTGAAAGTTTTTGAAAACCTGAAATTAAAAGTTCTTTGGTTTTGTAGATTTGGAAAACCTAAGGTCAAAAGTTATAACAAAATAAAAGGGTTGCCCAACACTAATTTAGTCCCCTATTTTTGTTCTCTATACTTTTTTCATCCCCATTTTTTATTATTCCTATTTTAGACCAAATTAAATTGGGGTTCCTAAAGTTATTTGGAAATCTTCACTAGTCCCACACCCAGTCCCATTTTTTGCCCCAATTTCATCTCTTGCTTATTTACTATTTGTAAAATTATCACATTTGGGGATGAAATATCAAAACTAGGGATTAATGATGAAAATAAGGGCAAGTAGACCTTCAAACTTTTTTTGGGGGGGTTTTACTTGAAGAATTTTGGAAGGTTTGCATTATGGATTACATAGGATTTTTTTAAAGGTATCTAAGTAAAAGCATGGTTAGTTGACTCACTTTTGACATTTTGAAAAGTTCACACTTTACATTATTTATTTATTTATAATTATCAAACTATAATATTCCAATATAATATAGAAATTATAAAATATATAATTATCCCATATGGTTTTGAGAAAAATTATTGGTGAACCATTTTACAAATATCACTAAACATGTGATTGGTCCCAAAATTCATGTGAAAACTTGAATACTTCAAAATGAAATGGACTATAAATGATAAAAATTGAGAAGAATCATAACATTTAAATTTTTTTTAAATTAGAAATTTTTATGTTGGGAAAGTTCCAAGGCATTTTATTTTTAAAGTCGTCATTTGATAGCAACCTTTTGTTTATTATTATTCTAACATTACTATGACTAAATGTCGAATATTATTTTCTTAACATTCATCCATATTTTTAAATAAGTTTTGAATATGATTCTCAAGCACTAAAGTGTATTTGAACATGAATAATTTTTTAAATGGTAATATAAATGTTCAATATGGCTCTACATTTTAAGTTCATTTACAATTTTAAAAAATTGCAATTGTGATAGTCCAAACAATCCCCCTAACTATGCATTCACCTATTTAATTACATGGAACTATAAGTGAATTCCTTGACTTATCAAAAAAAAAGGAATCTTCAAAGGTAATCACAAGCCATTGACTAGGTTACAAAAGCTTCAAAGTTATGTACAAATCACACAAATACATCTACAAAGCTTCCAAGTATAGACCCCAATAAGGATATGCAAAGGCTTCCCTAAACTATTTACAGGCTTTAAAGAAAATCATAATAGGTTCTAAATTGAATACAAACCCCAAAGAGGATATCTATAATTATTGGGTTAAATAGAAACCTTCCATAATGTCATAAAAGTTTGCAAATTAAATTTAAAGCCCAAAGAGGATAATGCAAAATTTTCAAGTTAAACACAAACCCTCAAGAGGATTCGTTAAAGGTTCCAAGGTAAAAGTATGATGTAGTGGACAAAAATGGACACTACAATCATTGTTTTTTCCAAGTGATGAAATGTAATCAAAAGCTATAGGATATTATATTGAAATTTTTATGGTTTGGACTCAAATATGTGTAGTAGTTTATATGTGTAATGTAATGCTTTTTTTTTTTGCAATTAGAAATAATTACATTGTATCTTTGAACTTTTTAATTTGTAGATTTATTAATTATAGATTATAAAGATAACTATGGACTTTGTTTCCCATGGGAAAAATCAATCAATCATATGAATTGAACAAACATATTATAAATGACATGTGGAAATTACAATTTGAGAAATGAAATTGTTGTTTTTTACATGAACAAAATATTTTAGAAAATCCATAATGGACATAAAAATGAAAAATGAAAAATATATAGCTAGGAACAATATATTTGTATAATCAATATTAAGAATGGTGTGAAGCCAATGATTTCATTCAATAAGGCCTATGACACAATGAATATATAACAATTTTCTTATTTAAACATAACTTTGATTAGATAAATAAATAAATAAATGAAGTGAAAAAAATCCACATTAATATTACTCATTATAGTAGATTCATATAGGGGAAAAATAAGTTATAGATCAAGGTGATTGAATCATTTTTAAAAAAAGTTATGAACTTTTAAAGATGATTGTAATAATAAGGCTTGGAATTGGGAAACAACTAACAAAGAGATTGCAAAATTTATAACTCATGTGTGAACTTTACATTTGCCAATTTTAATTGGTCCACCACACCATACTTTCACTTCTCAAGTACATAGCCCAAAGAATTTCATTAGAGGTTCCTAATTAAATCTAGAGCCCAAAGTTGAAGCTAATGCACAATTTTCAATTTAAATACATACCCCAAAAACCTTCATTATAGGTTCCACATTCAATTGAGACCCCAAAGATGCTAAAGCACAATTTTAAAGTTAAACACAAACCATGTAGATCCGCATTAGAGGGTCTAAGTTAAATTTAGACTCAAGTGAAAATATGCAAAGTTTCCAGATTAAGTACAAACCTTGTAAAACTTCATTAAAGGTTCCAAGTTAAATTCAATCACCAAAGAAGCTAATGTAAAGCTTCCAACTTAATCACCAAATCATGTCCAAAAGCATGTTCAATCTAATGGTTCTTTTACAAAATCTTCACCCTTCACAAGCCCACCAATTGACAGGGAGAAAATGAATCAATCAAAAGAGGGTTTGTTCGAAAACCTTCCATTCAAAACTGTACTTAGTGTCCTCTACTCAAATAGACTCTACTTGAATAAACTCTACTTAAAAACCAAAGTTCAAAAATTAAACCTCCATGAGCTCAAAAACCTTTACATGAAATATATACCTCGAAAACATTTGCTCAAAAATAATTCCACTTTCCAACAATTCACAAAAACATCCACTTTTGAAAACAACGAACTTTCAAAATCTCACACATGTTTTTGCTCACTCACACATGTTAAAGATGTTTGAAACAAAGAGCCTTTGGATGAGAGTGTCAACTTCATGTGAAAACACAAATATGGTCAAAAACTAGTTTCACTATCATGCTTTTTATGCTTGTCACCACTTCTTACAACTTTCAGATCCACTTTTTGCTAAAACTAGCCATTCTTGTATCATGTTTGGGGTACTTTAAGGAAAATTATTGTGCCTTAATTTCATATACTTTACAAATAACTTTACTAATCCCAAAATTGTGTGACCCGTAGGTTTAATTGCATTCCATAGTGACATCAAGAGGACCAAGTTGGTAATTTCATGCCTCCCTTCAAGCATAGTTTTTAGATTTTTTCAAAAGTAAAAAACATTTGATGTATGACCCCAACAATACATGTGTGCAAATTCATCAATCCATATGTATGGTACCCCAAAGTTTTGTCATCAAGTTGCATTTTTTAAAAGTTCCAAAATATTTGTTGTAGTACATTGGATGATCATCATTTTGAAATGGAACACCATTTTTCAGGAATATTAATGTAATCTGGAATGGGTGGATTGTTAAGATTTAATTAGTGAATTTGACTTATTAGAAAAATTGTGTGATCTATACTTTAAAAAGTGACTTGAATTGTTACAATTAATATTTTTGTTCATCTAAAATTTTTAAGTGAACTTAGATGTAAATGGTGAATCGAAAAATTAAAATTAATGACCACATTAAAACCATTATGGTTTGCGATGGAGTACATTCAACTTAATAGGAGAAAATGGTGCACCTTAATTTGTGATTGTTTAAGTGACTATTTATTTTTAAATACTTTCAAAATATCTTTAGAATATAAATTTATGAACCAAAAAAATGTTGTACTATATTATGTAATAATGTGTTTGAAAAATTCCCCAAAAAATGTCATTTCCAAATCATTTAAAAACCCATTAAGCAACAAAAAAACATTAGTTATAATGTTTTAGGAGTGCTTTTGAATATTCTTTCATCATTAGGTTCATTCCATGTTTTCATATGTATTTGAAACATTTTAATATAAGCACATTAAAGAAATTTACAACACTACTCCAATTTTTAATATTGAAACATGAAAAACCAAGCATCAATTACATGTTCATTAACTCCTTTTAGGTTGAATGTACCCAATGTTCATGTAGGTTCACATTAAGCCATGGTCAAGATCTACCACTATATCCCACCTTGACATTAAAAGCTTTAACCCTAGAATCACCTAAACCATTTCAATGTAAAAATGATTCAAATTCAACCTTATAAAGTCCTCAAAAAGAGGTAAATTTAGTGCAATGCCCAAAAATGAGGATGTGAATCTCTTTACCTTGATACACAAAGCCCCATAAAATACAATTGGATTGGCTAAATGTCACTTTTATAAGTAGTAAAAATGCATGTGATAGGAAAAGTTTCACCTCCCATTGAAAATATATTAACAAGTGCGATGTGATTAAATGTAATAAAAAATTTACTCCTTTTTCTTTCAAAATGATTTGGATAAATGTTAAGGTTGAGGATAATGGATTAAGACATGGACAAGGCTTACATGAAATACATCATGATTTAGCCAATAAGAATCCATAAAACATACAATAAAAAGAAAATCATCATCTTATATTAATGTGCTCATAATTTATGTACTAAAACCACCAACCAATCCTAAGTCATAACCATGAACTTCATTAGCTCCAAATGACTATTTGCACAAACCTAAGTTGACTACTTGATCAATCATGCATGGTTTGGTCATGTTCATGTAAAGATATTGTTTGTGAAGGTCCAAGGCATTTAATGAATGCTTATGATTTTTTGTGAGCTTGGATTTAAAAAGAACTTTGTCTCCAATGGGATGATCATTTCAAGGTGTACATGATTACTTCATTTGTAATCAAGGATGTTTTCAAATATTTGGAATAGATTCATTGTGAGGTTTGAGAAAATGGAAAAATCTATAGTATTGTTTGACCCATTATTTTTATAAATGTTAATTATTTTATTAAAAGATTAATAGTTATTAATTTTGTAAGAATTGCAACTTATTGATGTTACATTTCTTAATTATCAAAACATATAGTTTGATACAAGGAACCAACAAAGTTACAATATTCAAGCTTACATTAGAACTAGTCAAAACCAAAGGGGTCCATCAAGTTTATGGTGCAAAATAACCCTAGACCCTATTTTGTAACATTGACATCTATCAATTCATACACATATACAAAATGAATATCCCTTGTAAGCAAGCTTTGTTTTTATACATAAGTGTGTAGCTTTTGAAAGCATGAGGAAAACACTTATGTGTGTAGCTTTTCAAAGCATGGGGAAAACACTTAGGTGTGAAGAACATTATGTGCTTATTTCTTATTGTAACCAAATTAAACATAACTTGTTTAACAAACTTTACAAAGTTCTATGTCATGTTTTACAAATTCAAGCTCAACAAGTTTCCTAACTAAACAATATGAGTGAACCATGTCAAGAACCAAGACGAATGAGACGAATGTTGGCTACTTCTTTCTTTTCAAAGAAGGAATCAATGTTTAAGGGTGGAGTACATTTGCATCCTTCAATAGTAATTCGAATTTAATATAATTGAATCAAGATTTGGTGGTTGCAACAATTTCCACATAACATAGCTTCTTTTTTTTATTTTTTGTTATTAAGAACTTGACCTAGTTGAGAGGAAAAACCATAATGGGTATAGGTAATTGAATGAACTATAGAACATGTGGATGGTTATGTATCCAAAGAAATGCAAGCTTTCATTTTCTCTCTTTTTCTTTCAAAAATTGAACTTCATCTCAAATGGAACTCACATCTCAAACTTGAGAAATTCATCCCCATAAATATATGAAGGAACTAATATTTGATATAATTGACTACTGAAAAAATTATTAATAGTTGTGATTTTAAGGACATACATTAAATTGTGAAATACTTGTGATCATTGGTTCTTTAATGACTTCACAATTACAAAAAAATTGGCAATCAACTATTGGAAAAATTATAAGTATTTGTTATTGGATAGTATATTATTTTGAAATATTCATGATTTTTGGTTCTATGATCTCTTTAAACCTTTAAATACCTAAACAACATGGTCCATGTAAAAAAAAAGTATAGTTTTTGACACACATTTCCAAACATTTCATTTTGTGTTAAATTCAAATGAAAGCAACAAATTGGCCCATGGAATGCCTTAGGTTTTGACCAATGTTGTTTAGTTTTTTATTTAGAATAGAATCTTTCATTCTGGATTTGAGTTCTTTCTTGGTTTGAAAGTTAGAGAATCACAAATGCAATTATAAAAATAGTTGTTTGAATTTGTGAAACCCATGCAAGTTCTCATAAGACCTCCCAAAGTTTTTGGAACATGGTTCAATTTTAGACTAGGTTGAATGCCAATTGCAATTGTAATAATTTTAAAAATTGGATTATTTTTTCCCAACTAATGAGTGATTGCAAGTTACAATGGTTCACTTTTGGACAAATTAAGAATCCATTTTGACCAAAATTTAACATTAGAAGTTGACATCATCCTTTTACCATGACATTTGACAAAACTAAGTTTATTGTTTACAAACAAAACAAAATAGTCAAAATTCCTTTACATTAAAAGGTTGCAAAACTTGTTAAGATTTATTCTCCAAAAGGATTTTCTAAAATCAAGCAATGATGGGGTTTTCAAAAACTCGTCATGTTTCTAGCTTTTTACCAATGACACCTTAAAACATAATATTAATGAGGCAATCATTCACATGAATTTTGAGAAAAAAAATCCAAACAAAGAATTAATAATTATGAAAATTATGAGTCCATTTAGGAGTTTTATATGGACTATGACTTTTTATTTACGAAAATTTAAAGTACTTGATTTGGTCTATACAAACAAATTACTTGATTGTGATTCAATGAAGGTCTATTGGAATAACAATTTACTTCATAAAAACGAATACTTGTTTAAAATATTACAAATTCACTAATGTTAAGGACAATTTTAATCTTTTGCAACATTGAAAAAACAACCTTGTGATGTACATTTTGGAACATTATAATTTGCAACTACCTTAATGAACAACACCCAAGATGAATTAATTGTTATGTGCAACCAATTATAAATGTATAATGTGCCCAAACAAACAAGGCTTGATTATTGCCCTTTTACAAACTTGTATATATATTGCTAAAAAACTTGAACTTGAACCTACCTTATACCTTAAACCTAACAATTACATTAGTTTGGACCCCCCGAATTGTTAATGTGAGAAGCCCCATTTGTCATAATTTATTGTGAACTATTTAATGATGATCTTGTTTTTAGGCCCACTAATAATGTGAATTGAAACTAAGTACACATTAAGAAACACCTTGTTCCAAACCAAGACCTATTGAACATGGGTTTAATTTGAAGCTCCAATTGGACCTTAGAATTGAACCCATGTCATGACAAGCATATAAGCCCCATACTATAAATTCATGCCCATATTAAATAGGTAATAAATACGAAATGGTTGGTAGTGCATTTGGACAAATCATGAACTCATTTCAACAATTGGTTAATTTGATGACTTCTAGGTTATAAGCAAGTTAATCAAAAGCCAATTTGGCTATTAAGTGTTCATTTTGAAACTAATTCAACTTTATGTGGGGCACCCTTAAATATTTATGGTTATAATTCCTTATTAATAGCTTTAATTGAATTGATGTTATTGGAAACAAAAGTGAAGTTAAAAATGAGTTGGACAAAAATTCAAGCTATAATTAAATAAGTGGAGAGAAAGATTTAGGGATTTTGAATGGTTAACACACCCAAAGGCACATAAGGCCTTCAAGTATGACTTGCATTGTTATATGCAATCAACATATTTGATAAACAATCTTAGTTAAATTTGCATATGTTGACATTTATTCAAGCTTGGGTGCAATAATCAATTGACTATTAAATGCATGCCAAATTAACATATCCTAACCCTACCTAAATCAAAACAATTTCCAATCCTTTTTTATTATAATATTTCCCTTTATTTTCATTAGTTTCAATAATTTCACCTTTTGAAAACCTTGAAATTAAAACAAACTCATGCAAGTAATTGTGCTCTTTGTCTTGTCTTATGTGCATGTCTTCAAACTAATTTAAGGCTAGGAGATTTTATCATTGTCCATGTGACCCCCACTTTAAAGTTATAACACACATTACTCTATTTAAACATGTCACATTAGATCAAACACAAACACACCCTATCATCACATTGGTAAATGAATTACAGAGGAATCTTGTAACATAAGACAAAAAGACATTCGTACAATCTAAAATAACTACCATAACAATAAATTGGTTTTAAAAAATTAAAAAAAGGTTTCATACATTGGTTGTAAGGAAAAATATATAATTCAATTGGTTTCATAATAGAATAATGTTTTTCAAAACCAAAATATAATTAATATAAGATATGCATTGATCACAATTATTAGAAGATAATTCAAACAAATATATGCTACCAAATATGATTCTTGCATTCTTTAGTTTTTAATTTAAAAATTTAAAATTGGAATAACAACAAAAAGAATTTCTAAAAATCATATCCCACACAAGGAAAAAGTTTTTAAAATAGCTAAAATGAAAAAAAGAAAATGTGTGACTATAAATAAATAAATAAATAAATAAAACATGCTACAAAAACCTTCACATATTTTTTAAAAGAAGGATTGAATAGATATCTTATTTGACCACAATGTCCAATCAAATATATATTAAGGTTATGTAACTAGAAATTTGATTTTTGAGTAGTCAAAAAAGTGTGAATAAGATTTTTATTTAAATTTGAAATGTTATCTTTAAATTATTTATTTACATGTGACAATCAAGATTACATGTATTTTTTTATTGAGGATTTGTAATTTATTTGTAATTGAAGACTTAATACATGTAAGCAAAAATAAAAATGAATGAGAGAAATATTCATGTGTGGTTGAAAACTTGATACAAGGAAATTGAGAATAAAAACTAGTGAGAGTTTGATTTTTCTATCTAGCCAAAAAATCACTACATGCAATTGTAAATGAAATGAATAAGATCGTAATCTTTTGTGCAATTGAAAATATAAAAGTAGAATTTTGATTTATATGTATGACCAAAAACTTAGTAATACATGCATCCCAAAGTAACAGTGAATTTAAAAGGAATTTTTCTTAGAACCAAAAGCTTGACAAGAGCGAAAAAAAGTTGTCATATAGTCTTGAATGTTGTCACATACAATGTATACTTACATAACATTAAGATATAATCTTGGCCCACAATGAAACTACAACAATTTTGTTCAATATCAAAAGTTAGTCAAATTTATTCTAGGAAATTGGAACCCAATAATATTTTCACTTGAAGTGTAGCCTATTTAGCTATGAATGTATGAAACAAAGGGCAAAAGAAAAATGGATCATGTGTTGCTATTAAAATGCACATTATAGTCATTGTTTATGCAATTCATCAAGTGTATTTGAAATCATTTCTAACAAGAGTAGTGAATGTTCATGGTTTTGAATTAAACATTGCAATAGAATATACTAAAAAAATTAGTTAGCTATCATATATTTAAGAGTTGAATTTTATCACAAGTTCAAATATATGATAATACTCTAACTATAGTTTGAACCTTTCATTTTAAGTTTTTAGTATCCTAGTTAAAATGTTATAGAACCTTCAAGTTAAACATTTGAACTTGAAATGAAAGGGATTTCAAGTTTTATGTTATATGTAATTATGGACTAAATCCCATTTTAATTTTTAATGTTTTTTTTTTTTGAACATGTGATAATGAAATGCATGTTTGAAAAAAATTGGAATTAAGGTTTTTAGTTAACTTAAATGTTTTTTAATTATGGAAGCTATTAATAAACATAAAATGATAGAATTAAAAGAAACTTTGTTCAAACACAAAATTTATACTATATCATTATTTTAAAAAAAATTAAGTTAAAAGATTACATACAATAAGATTCTAACTTAGGTAAAAGCATGATTAGTTGACTCATTTTTGACATTTCCAAAAGTCCACATCTTCCATTAGCTAAAAATTCTACAATTATCATAATTATTAAACTATAAATCTTATAATTATCCCTTGTGCTTTTCAGTAAAAATATTAATAGGCCACCCTATAAATATCACTAAACATGTGGTTGATAAAAAGATCCATCATGTGATTACTTAAAGATTTTAATTTGAAATGAACTATGTCGCAACCCTAGCTTTGGGTTCGCAACCAAGGCAAAAGGGTTACAATGTTGTAGGCCAAAAGGAAGCTTAGAAGTCAAGGCAAAGAGGTCGCAAGGGTGCGGGCCAAGAAGAAACCCAGGAGTCACATCACACACTCTCGGGAGTGTAAGAAAGTGTGAGGGAATATGAGGGAATGAACCCTCACACTCCCAAGGCAACTCCCACTTTGGGAGATGGAGTCTTGGTGGATTCTCGAAACTTTAAAGAGCAATTTCAGGGGTCAAAACTCAATGGCTTGTGGCGTTCTTTATATCTTAGAAAACTCTTGGAATGTAAATGTTTGAAATGGGCTCGCATTATTCATTTGGATATCTGAAACACAAATTATGGCCAAAAGAAGGGCCGGGAGTCAAACTACTAGTTTGACTTCCAACTAGAAAAAGTTGGGAATCGAGCTTATTTACTTGGCTACAGAGGTCATGCAATAGTTGGAAAGCTTTTGATGAGAGCTACAACTTTGCTTTAAATCGCATCTCAATCTGAGGTCTTTTCGTAAAGTTATGGGGCTCCAAAGTCGCGGGAATCCTAATTGGTGCGATTTCGAGACTCTCACTCGAGAATCCAGGGAGAGAAAAGTCCGTGGCCACTTTGGATGTGGGCTTCGTGGCCAACCATAGAATATACTATAAAGGGGAAGGTGGTGGCTTCCTCCAAGTCCAGGTCGTGGTGAGTCTAGTGTGTCCGTGTTGCCCGTGGCTCATCCTAGCACCAAAGGTGTTTTAATTATGCACTAACCACTTTGTGTGGGTTGTGTGCAGGCCCGTGTGAATGAGTGAAGCTTATCAACTCTCCCTAGTCCCATCTCGGAGCTCCAACATGCCCCTCTACCTTTCAAAATGTTGTGAGCTAGGGAGCTTGCCCCGATTCTTCCCTCTTCCATTGTCTTCTACTTAGACTCACATTTGAGTCTTTCAAGAAGTTGGGAGTGCGTCAAACTATAAATGATTAAAAGTGATGAAATACATCACAAATTAAATTCTAAACAATCATAATTTTTTGTATTGATAAAAATTTAACACATTTTATTATTAAATACTTCATTTGATGGTGGCCTATTTTTTAGTTTATATGTGATAAACACAAATGTCATCATTTCAAAAGTCCACTATGAATCCACTATTTTTTTAGAATTCATTCATATTTTTCAATATGATAACCATATTACACTAAAACATGGAATCCATCATTACAACATTTTATAACTAGTGTTCATTAAAGTCTATATTACAATATGAATAATTAAAAAATTGACAATAGTAATGTTGAATATGACTTTACATTTGAAGTTCATAAATAAAATTTAGAAAAACTATAATCCAAATAATCCCCAATTATGTTTCACTCATTATTATGAACACATAAAATATTCAAAATTTCAAATGTGAATTTTGCTAATAAATTAAGAATAAATAATTTGTTTGTTGGTTACTTTGATATGAACCTTCCAAATATCACTAAAAGAAATCTTGTCCATTCCAACCATATGGTTATGACCTATAGATGTGACTAGTGTCCAAATCAACTTTTACAACTATAGTTGGGTTAGTCTTACATGTCATTTTAATCATAAATTTGTGTAGTCATATATGCGATCATTGTAGTCACATATGTGACTATAATTTGTGACTATTAGATGTTTGGATGGAAACATAAAATGAAAGTGCACATTTTCATCCAATATTGTGAATGGATCCTTGGATGGATGAAAACCTAGTTGTTTTTGCAACTAGTCATAATTCTTTTGGCAATTACGGCCAACAATTTTTCCATTTACAATATTATGATGATTAAAACATATGTAACATCTTTGGAAATACAATATTTGTTTGAGAATCAACTTGTGTCTAATTGTTTATTGGTATTTTGAATTGTTTATTGACATTAACAATACAAATTATTATATTTTTATTAAATATATTTGATTTATGATATATTTATAAATATTATGTATGATGATTATTTAATTATGTATTATACATGTAAATTAAATGTTATTGGTAAAATTACAATTTAGTATAATCATAATCAAGTGTGATATATTTTTTGATCATAAAACTTTTTACCATAATTTCAGATAAATTTATATATTATATTTTTAAAAATATAAAACTTAAAATTTCATCAAGTTTATTAATTATCTAACATTACCAAATGCGATTTAGATTAAAATCAAAAATATAAAAAATATTATAAATCATAAATATTATAATTATATTTAGAAAAAATATTATTATTTGAAATATGATAGATATATTATCCACTTATAAAAATTATATGTGAACTAATTAAAACTATGATATATCATGATGACATTGTATAATATGTTTTTTTAATGAAATGAAGGATTAATATGTGGGAGATTATTTATTTATTATTATTAAATATTAGACGTAAAATATTTTCATTTATAAATCATGTGCTTGAAAAAAAAAATCCAACAAAATCATCATTGAAATGATATTCAATTGAACAAAATTCAGAAAAAATTTATTCAAATTAATGTACATTTTTGGAAGAAAAATATATTTAATCATGTATGTTATTGAAACTACTTTAATAATCAACTTAATTTTTTTCCATTTGGACAAATATCAATAAAATACGCAATATTGAAATTGATGTTTATGTAATGTTTAAAATCAAGTACGGGTTAATCAAAATGCATTCCACTAAATAAGTTACTTAATAAATGTGATTTAATATATATTAAATCAATTAATTGTAATTATTTTTAAAATGATGCCCAATATTTTATGTAGTCATATTTGTAGTTGCATAGTTTTACGACTAGTCAATGGATGAAAAATCCTTATAGTAGCAAGTGATATCCAACTACAAGGGCAATTGTATATGCCACATGGAGTTTTTTGCAATTGGTTGTCTTTTGTCACTTGTCCAAGGCAACTACAAGGTTTGTAGTCACATGTGTCCGTTACGACTAAAATTTTGTCTTTTGCAACTAAAATTGTAGTCATTTATTTCCAAATCTCTTCTAGTGTATATTTGTAAAAAAACATAATGAACTTTCAATTATTTAAACTATGATCATTGAATAATTTTTAGTCAATTTTGAAATCCCCAAACACTAAATATTAGTCATTAAAATGTCACCTTGGGTTATGACATACATGTATGCCATGTTGCCCTATACCCTCCTCATTAGCTCCTTTTGGTTATGTTTCGTGAAGTTTCTCAAAACCACTTTTACTATCTTTGATGCAATTTCAAACTCACATATGCACTTGGAAGTTGCCAACTTTGGTATATCACACCTTATAACTTATGCTTCAAGTTACATCCCCTACTTCCACCTTATTCTATTTTGATAACTTGGCCACATTTTAAAATTTTGATGATATAGAATCCATGACATAACATTCCTATCTTCTCACATTGTGCATCAATACTTCCGAAAATTATTTTACAATCAAATACATGGATTTCCTTTTTGATAATTGATGAAATTTGTTCTTTATACATTGATGAATCAAATTACTTGTCTCATCCCCTTAAGGTTGATTGAATTATGTTATGATGTACACAAAATGGGTGAACCCAAATTCATGGACCCAAGCAACTCCTATTCATTTTCATGCTTTTGTATATTCACACATTTCATTAATCCATTTACAAAGTCCAATTTAGTAGGTATATTCATGATGGTTCTCATAAAAGTCTAGTAGTTTCAAAGTTTTCCTTCCCTCTACAAAATAAAAGAAAACTTTCTTATTTAATCATTTGTGCATGTTCACATAATTGGTGTGTTTTCCATTAATTCTATAGCAATCCCTAGTACTTTTTGTGTGATGAGAGCCAAAACATTGTCAACATGTTTGGGGTGTCAAACCATTGCCACAACTTTTTAACAATTGTTCATCTTCCCCAAAGCTTACTATGAATGTATGCCAACAATTGACCTTTGAATCTTTTGCAATTTGTTCATCACATTGCCTTAAAAAATCCATGATGTGACAAATAACCACATTAAAGGTGATGATTGTAAATGAAATGTGTTCACACTTGCCACATTTGTTGTGGTCCCACCTCTTTAAAGAAACAATAGCTTTGTGATTTCCCCACACAATGTTATTGTGATAGGTATATGACAATATTAACTATTGGCATGAAAATCATTTAGATAATTGTAACATTAATGTGTTGAATTTCTATTTATGATATTCATTAAAACATGAATTGTGTACATAAAAGTACATTGACTAAAATTCTACAATTTAAAAACATATGCAAACCATGTCCTTGCTAGGAATACTTGCTATGCAATTTCAACTCAATTTCCCAATCATGTATCAAAATATTACAATCATCAAAATTTAGTCCATGTCCAAATGTGGGTGTCTCAAACACAACCTTATAATGCAATTTATCATCCTTTCATAAACCTCTTGTATTATGATTTGTCACACAATTAAAATAAATAATATGTTAATTGAAAATATCTAATTTTACATTCAAATATCCTTCAAAATTTTCATTTAATCTATTTTATTCACATCCATGTGATTGTATTTATCCATGATCCTTCTTATGAGTTTTTACTATTCAATTAATTATAGATGAAAGCAACTAATCACAAACCTTCGCATTTCAAGAACTTGCTATACCACCATATAAAATTTTACTTGTATGAATAAAAATTCACAATTGCTATGTATTCAAAATCATTCCAACCCATCTTGCAATATTCATTGTATTGTTCATCAAACTATATATCTAGGTGTGAAGACCTTGTATTTTATGTTTACCATTTAAATTTTACTAAGGTTGCATTGCAATTTTCCTATAGTCTCTTCACCTTCAAACCCTTTTGATCCTAATCAATAAACATTGGTAGTAAGCTTTCATAATTCTATTTGCCATCCCATAGAAAGAATCCATGAACATCTTGGCATTAATGTTATTTTTTCATAAAGTGCATGAACTAACAAGAATTTTGAGGGATGCAATGATGTTTTTAAAGCCCAGGATTGTAGTACCTAAGTAGCTTTGACACATGTATGTTTAATAATTAACTTGGGCTTTGTGTTGTGTTGTTATGTAGTACTAAATGATGATGCAATGATGAAAAAATGAATTGATTTTGTGAAAATTAAATTCCCTTGGAATTAAAATATTGAATGACATTTCATGCAATTTGAAGTAAATTGAAATTGGATTGTGTTCAAGATGAATTGAATTGAATTCAAATTCCCTTGAAAAAAAATAAGATAAAAATTGTTGTAAAAGATTGAGAAAATTTCAACCCTTCTGAAAATAATATAATTCATGTCAAAGCATGCATTCCCTTACATTTTATCATTCTAGCAATGGTTGGAAAATATTCTCAATCGCCCTATACATGTGAAGATCACGAAGTGATATAAGTGGGAAGGATTGTATGCCTACTATTTAGGAGTAAGAGGGACCTCAAACTTGTAAGTATATGCAAGATCCCTCCGATTCTTAAGCACTATTTGAAAGATCCATCGTTTCTAGGAGGGATATTCACAGAAATACTTTTCTAGTGAATATTTTGGGTGTTTTTCTAGTGTTCTGGCTAGGTGCATTATAAATCGTAATATTTCCCTTTCTTTGTAGATGAACTTTTCATGCACATAGTTCCCCAAGTGTGTGAGGAGTCCTTTTTAAAAGTTCCTTGACAGAGCATGCAAGGCTACTTTTCAATATTTTAGGTTCATCTTGTATAGGCTCCTCATTGTAGTAACAACCATCCTCTAGGGCTTTAGAGGGCTACTATTGGGCACACTCTTGAAGCCTTAAAGTGTGCCCAACAACAGCCTTTTATCAATATTTAGCATATCCAATGTGCATTATTTTGTTTTGCCCCCAGCCCCACCCATAAACCTGAAAAGCTTGACTATACAAAGAGAGAAACTATTTAACTATCACCACTTGGCCTAATTGTTGTAGTTGGCCTATGATAAAAAGCCATTAGTTGCAAAGAAACAACCATTTCTTCCTACATGTGTTCTTTCAGGGCACTACCAATGGGATTTTTTTTTTTTTTCCAATTTTTTAAATGTCGAAGTACTAGTGAGTGTCCCCCACATAGATTTAGTCATAATTTGCCTAACTAATGATGTTTTCTCTAGGAGCATTAAAAGTGTAGCTAGTATGCATCCTTGTGCAAATTCGCTCCTTCAAAAGGGGTGTGTAGAACACAAATGGGTTTAGGACCAAAACTATGTACGTTTATTACATAGCTATGGAAATTTATGTTCTTGGTTGCACAAATATTTTCTCACCCTTTTATTATCTATGCATACTAATATGCCACACCATTCTCTTACCATGAATTAAACATAAACAACACCAAAACCATTCAAAACCAAAAGTTCGAATCCTTTCACAATTTAATTCCATTAAACTTTGCATTCATACAATAACTTTGTATCAAGGTCCTTCTAAAGGTCACAAAAACCCCCTTATATATTACCCAAAAGGAAAGTAAATAAGAAATTTCCTAAAGTTTATTAATCACATGGTTCCCCGTGTGATTTCACATAAAATATTGAAAAAGAAACTAAATACATAGTTCCCCATGACTTTCACATAAATTAATATATGAAAGTCAATGCACCATGACTAACTTAAATTATGAAATCCTATTAACAAGTAAATCACCAAACTTACCCATTAAACAACTACATAGGTAATTGTTTAACTACATCAAGTTTCATCACTCCCAAATTCATTATGGATTTTGTCCTCAAAATCACATATCCAAAACCTTTTTCAATTTGTCATGATTAATGCGATATGGATATGGTAAGCCATCGACATTTTCAAGTTCATAAAATCCATTATCTACAAACACCTTCATGATAACAAAGGGTCCAAACCACTTGGGTGACAATTTTTTACAAACCTTGCGATGATGTTGAGCGTTAAACATCATGACAAGGTCACCTTTTTTGAATTCCCTCTTTTTCACCTTCTTGTCAAAAGCCTTTTTTTGTTGAGCCTATACAACTTCAATGGATTGGTGGGCTTTCAACTGCAACTTGTCCAACTCATTAAGTTACAACAATCGATGGCATTGGGATTCATCCAAAGGAAGTCTCATCCTTGTGGCAATGCATAAAGTCATTACTTCTAGCTCAATGGGTAAAATCACCTCCACCCCATAGGTTAAACGAAAAGGTGCATACCATGTGGCAATTTTGTATGTGGTGTTATAAACCCACACAACATGGTGGATTTTGAGATCCCAATTGCAAATGTTCACATGAACTTCAACTTTTTTTTCCAGCATGGAACATAATGTCCCATTAGTCCTTTCTACTAGGCCATTAGTGTTAGGCTTATACATAGTGGTAAACCTATGTTTTACTACAAGGCGTGCTAACAAGTTTTCCATAACCTCACTCAAAAATTGGGAACCATTATCAGAAACAATTTCAAATGGTGTCCCAAATTGAGTAAAGATTTGTTCATACACAAATCGTGCTACTTCTTATTTCACTGAGGACTTCAAAGCATGTATTTCTGCAAACTTTGTGAAGTAGTATGTGGTAATCACAATGAATTGATGCCCTCTCTTAGTTAGTGACAATGGTCCGATTAAATTAATTCCTCATTTTTCAAAAGGTCCTAAAGGTGGTATGGGGTGTAGAGGGCCACTCATAGTAGACCTTTGTGCATAAGCTTGACATACATCACATCTCCTTTAATAACCATGGGCATCCTTGAAGAAGGTGGGCCAATAATAACTTGCCTCCAAAATCTTTTCTGCTATGATTCGTCCCGTAAAGTGGCCTCCATAGAACCCATCATGAAATTCATGCAAAAGATGCGAGGTGTCACTCTTTCCAATGGTTCGTTACAAAACACCATCTCTTCTTTAGAAGTAAAGTTGATTGCCTATCATCGAGTAATTTCGACTCTTGTGCACAATTCATGCTTCGTACCGCCTTTGTGGCTCCAATTAGAAACCTCATGTCATCTAAGTATTGAATGATTTCCCGATATTCTTTAGGCATTTCTTCTGCATTGATGGTCATTATTGCTGCATCTTGAAAGTCATTATCCTTTAAAACATCACCCACTCCTTCGTATGCCTTTGTAAGGCCATCAACATTACCATGCCGCCTTCTTAGACAATGGAAAATGTCAATGTCAAATTCCTCCATCAAGAGCAACCATTAAGCAAATTGACCATTTGAATTAGACTTGTTGACCAAGTAGGTTAAAGCCTTGTGATCAGTCATAATTTTGGCCTTATATCCCAACAAGTAATGGCGAAACTTCTTAAGAGAGAAAATAACTATAAGACCTTCTTGTTCGGTCATAATATAATTCTCTCTATGTTGAAATTAATTATTTACTAACAAAATGAATGGGATGGTCATGCCCATTTTCATCCAATTGGGATAGTGTGCTCCCCACCGCTTCTCCAAATGCATCACAATATACTAAAAATGGTTTGTTCCAATTTGGAGTTCGAAGGATTGGTGCAACTTGAACAGTTGACTTGAATTATTCGAATGCCCATCTTGATACCTCGTCCTCCATAGGTGTAGGTGCATCTTCACGCAAGAATCGTGTTAAAGGACGTGCTTTTGCCGCAAACATATGTATGAACCTTCAATAATAACCCACCATCCCCAAAAAACTTCAAAGGGCTTTCTTTGTGGTGGGAAAAGGAAGCTTTGAAATCTTATCAAGCTTTTTGGGATCTGTGGCTACCCCATTCTTTGACACAATGTGTCCAACCATCCTCCTTTCTAAAAAACCAATTGTGGTTTTCTCAAGGCTCGAAGTCTCCTTTGAACCATCCAAGCATTGAAAAACTAACTCAAGTTTGGTAAGGTGAAAGGTTCTGTCACTATAAACTTCAATGTCGTCAATGAAAACTCGCATAAAAAGGCCCAAGAATGGATTAAAAACCTTGTTCATTAAACATTGAAATGTCCCTAGAGCATTGCACAAACCAAAGGGCATTATTGTGTAACAAAATGTCTTCCAAAATCTGGTGAATGTGGTCTTCAATTGATCCTCTAGAGCAATTTTCACTTATTGGTAACCCCTGTACCCATTTCCAAATGTGTACATCTCATGCCTTATTACCTCTTCCAAAATTTCTTCACAAAATGGCAAAGGGTATCGGTCTTTCTTAATTACTTTATTTAGAGCTTTGTAGTTGACATGCACATACCCTTAACTTGCCATTTTTTTTTAATGCTAATACCACAAGAGAAACCCATTTAATTGTCTTCACAAGTCTAATGAACCCTGCTTCCAACAACTTGTCAAGTTCTTCCTTCACCATTGTTGTGTATTTTGGATTCCATCTCCCTTGCTTGGTTATGATTTGTTTGGCATTCGATAACAATTCAATTTTGTGTTACTCCATGGTGACTTCCCTAAGGTTTTTGTAGCTAAAAACAAATATATGGATATACTTACAAAGTAAATTTTCATATTACTTTTTTTCTTCAAGGCAAAGGTCTGGTCCTAGCTAAATCTTGTTCACCCATTCCATGATTTTTCCTTTTGTCAACACACATGGAGGTGGTTGGTCATCATCCCTTTGAACCCTTTGATCCGCTTGAAATAAAGCTCCAGCTTTGGGGATTGCTTCCAAAGCATATAACCCCACTTCCTTTTCACTGGAATCATCGGTGTAAATCCCTTCAGAACTAGAGTTTTGGTTTGTTTTTTATTCATCATCATACTCATTTGTTCTTCCAAAGCTCTTCACAAAGTTGGCAAATGGAACTTTCTGTTGGTTAGGATGAATTCTAATGGTCATGTATCCTTCGCCCTAATAGTTCTTTGCATGCAACTTTGTTAACCAAGGCCTACTTAACATCATTGGGTAAGCCCCATCCTCCTCTAATACCACATGGAAATCCATAATGGTGGAAACCCTTATTGTAGTGATTACAACATTACTAATGACTTCTTTTGGCCTAACAACTCGTTTGTTAACCATCTTTAAGGTTACTGAAGTTGGTCTATCAATTTTCAACCCTAAGTACTTCATTGCAAGAATTGTCATCACATTGACTTTTGCTCCTCCATCCAACAACATTCCGTGCAACATTGATCCATTACATTGCATCAATGATTGGATCACATTCATGCTCTACTGCTATGGCATTCAACGATGAGGGTACCTTTGGGATTTTAGGTGTTGACAACCCTTTCCTCAACTCCTTTCGAGTTAATGGCACCATTGCCACCAACTGTCCAATGATGATGTCTACCTTCTGTAATCCCACATCCTTCACCACTAAATAAAGACCAGAATCTTTAAAAATTGGAAAGCCTTGGAATCTAAACCTTCACCTGCAATTCTTTTTCTTTTCTTTTGGGGCTCTCGCCATCTCCTTGAACCCTTTTGATGTTTGCATCGGATGAATAGTGCCTTCCACCGGTCATTTAGTTTGGGCCATTACATCAATTGCATCCTCCAGAATTTTGAGGCTCTTTTCCAAACCCATCAAAGCCTTTTTTCGACCTTCGCTCATCAACTCAATTAAATGTACTTGAGCTTTACCCTTTTCCTCTGCAAAAAACCTTCAAATAGAAAAACCCACATTCTCTCTGGTAACTAAGGTTAGCAAATTTGGACATTCTTTTGAATAATGACCCTCCCAACACTTGTAACATTGAATTGTTGATAGGTCTCTCTCCATGTTTTTGTTTTTATTAATCCTTGGCTATAAGTAAATGGAGGTTCAACTGGTTCATTTGATTAATCATCTATTCCATAGTCGAATCCATGTGTGAACTCACTTCTGGATGCTTTCGCAGCTCTGATTCAATCGAGAATTGAATTGCTTTCACCATGGATTACGTAGTTGGTCGTGGAACTTCCTCCATGCTCACCTCCTTCTTTTTGGCCACCTCCGTTGTTTCATCAAACATCGCCGCTTGTTTATATTTCACTTGTTGTCGCAACTCTAATAATAGACCAATGGGGAAATGTTCTAGCACCAATGCATTCATTCCCACAAAAATTAGATTAATTCCTTTATGACCTTGTGCCCTAAAACACCCCTGGAATTTATTCTATAATGTCATTGTCCTCTCCTTATACTCTTTTACTAACTCTAAAGCCCCTTGCTTTAGTTGACTCAGTTCAAGTATTAAGTTTTGGTAAACATTCTTCACAAAAAATTCCTTCACTAGGGCCTTAAGTATGTCATTTCATGATCCCTTCACTGCTTTTGTTTGTCGCTCAAATCAATGTGATGTTGTACCGTCCAAAAATTCAGGAAAGAAATTAAGCCATTTGCAGCTGTTCCAAACCCCGTACCAATACAAGCTCTCTTGTATTCCCTTAAAAACACTTCAGGATCTTCATCCTTACTTCCCCTAAAAACTGGAATAACCATGTTGATTTTTATTTTGTCTTATAAAAAACACACCAAACTAATTAATTCCTTTGACCAACTATCACTAAGCTTTTATAACCTTTCCTCATGAATAAGGAAATTCCCAATGGCCCGAATTGCACTCGTAATAAAATTATCCCTATCTTTTCACTGTAAAACTCTAAAAGGACCAGACATCTCCAACCTTGCGAATTATCCTATTTAAATGCCTGGATTGAAAAACAACATTTACAAAATCACAACCATCACGAGTATTAATGACACCTTCACTCCACATGACATGCAAATGATTGGTTTTGGCATAGTCTAGAATCATCCTTCTTCCTAAGCTAGATGAATAAATGTTGTTCTGGTGTGATTATCCTTTGGCGTTGCCTTGTAGGTTCCGAATCAGGTTAAGGTCCAAATTCCTCCCATCATCCATGTAATTGTGATAGTACCACATTTGGTTCACCTACAGTTCTAGGCTCTTTAATAGGCCTTTCAACAAGTCTTTCAACAAGTGATTTTGGCCTAACAACTCCTAATGTTAATGATGGGGTTTGTTGTTTATCTTCTGGAAACTATGAACTAGGGGAATTAGAAATCTTTCCTAATGTTGACATTAATGTTTTAACTAAACACTAATCTTAAAAATAAAATATATATTCTTTTATTTCCTTCAAAAACCTAAAACATTTTTTATGTAAAAAGTCTCAAGGTTTCAACAAGGTCTAGCAAACATGAGCTTATTCATGAATGTTTACTATCATTTATATACTTATATTTACATTTTCTCATATGGCTTAACATGTGCCATTTTCTTTTCCTTTTTTACATGCAGTTTTTCTTTGCGAATCTTCTCAGATTTTCACAAATCCAACTCTAGTTTGTGCTTAAGATTACAAGTAATATCCAAAAACAAGCTTGGGGTCAAATAAAATGACTTGTGTTTATGGTCTTCATGATGTTATTTTACATGCCCAATCATGCACCAAATCTGATTTGGTTTGCCTCTTGTAATCTCCATTGTCACAAGCTAAATCTCTTCCACCCATGTTGTCAAATCTATCCATGATTTAAGGATAAACAAATCACCTTACATCACTCGTTCTAAAACAAAACAAATAGTTTGTTTTTTTCTTCTTCTTACCAAACTTTCAATAACAAAACTAAGTTCCACAACACAAAGAACATAAATTCGGGTCCCGGTAACGGAACCAAAAGATGTAGAACACAAATGGGTTTAGGACCAAAACTATGTACGTTTATTACATAGCTATGGAAATCTATGTTCTTGGTTGCACAAATATTTTCTCACCCTTATGTTGTCTATGCATAACTAGTATGCCACACCATTTTCCTACCATGAACTAAACATAAACAACACCAAAACCGTTCAAAATCGAAAGCTCAAATCCCTTCACAATTCTATTCCATTAAACTTTGCATTCATACAACAATTTTGTGTCAAATAAAGGTCCTTCCAAAGGTCATAAACACCACCTTATATACTATTCAAAAGGAAATCAAAAAAAAAAAATTCCTAAAGTTTATTAATCATACGGTTACCCATATGATTTCATATAAAATATTGAAAAGGAAACTAAATACATGGTTCCCCATGTGGTTTCACATAAAATATTCAAAAGGAAACTAATCACATGGTTCCCCATGACTTTCACATAAATTAATATGTGAAAGTCAATGCACCATGACCAACTTAGATTATGAAATCCTATTAACAAGTAAATCACCAAATTTACCCATTAAACAATTACATAAATAATTGTTTAACTACATCAAGTTATAGGTGCAATTTGACCTAATAAATTGATTTTTTTTTTAAAAAGGGATTTTTACCAAAATGTTTTGGCAGTGTTACTTTTTGACGATTTTTCACCCAAAAAAAAAAAGTTTGTTACCAACATGTGTAATTTTACTAGCCCAAAAAAAATTCACTATCTTTTCCCATAAATCTTCCTCCAAAAGAATGTTGTAATGGCCCATTTACCCCTACCGTTGTGCATGCTCTTACATCATCCCCAATATATGGCCTTGTTAAACTATTTTTCACATCCAAGTTTAGTTATTTACATGTTAGCGAGGTTGGGGTTTTTTAAGGAATTGTCTTATTCAAGTCTAATGTTTCTATAAAAAGGACAATCTATGAATTTCAAGGTCAGGTCTAATCTTTTAGGATGTCGATTCCTTGAGGTAATGGTTTTAAGTTTTATAAGGTTCGTTGATTTTGGTTTCCAGGTGGGGCCAAGTCCAATATTTTAGGTTGTCTATACAAACATTTGTTGCAAGGAAATATTGATTCTCTTCAGTAAAACACATCTTTATGATCTCATTCTCCTCCAAGTAATTAAATTTCAGGAAATGAGTTGACTTTTTAATTTTCATGATGAAAGTCACAATGAGTGGGGAGGGAGAGAAAAAAAGTAAAATCATCATGAGAGATTGGGAAGTGAAAGGCAAAAAAAAGTCACAAAGGAATGGCACACCCCAAAAAAAATCACAAGGAGGGAGTGGGAAGGAAAAAAAATAAAAAATAGAATAAAGACACACATAATGAACAAGAAATATAAAAAGAAACAAAGTCACATAGCTTATAAACAATGCAAAATGAGG